>Ga0207646_10001859_pt1 | contig 25452 bp, 21 predicted proteins | sample KBSK5502metaG_FD_184343 | JGI IMG/M metagenome (GOLD analysis project Ga0207646, IMG submission 184343) | Corn, switchgrass and miscanthus rhizosphere microbial communities from Kellogg Biological Station, Michigan, USA - KBS K5-50-2 metaG... | ecosystem: Host-associated > Plants > Roots >...
CCGTCGAGAATTCCAGCGGCACGGTGCCCGGCTTGTTGAACTTCGCGGCCGACGTGTACGCCTGTGCGTCGCCATAGACGAGCGCCTCGAACTGGCCGTGCTCCGGGCAGCGCTTGCGCATGAAGACTTTGTTGTCACGCAGCACGATCTGAGCGTCGATCACCGTGCGGCACTCCGGGCAGATACTGCGCGTCAGCTCGTAGAACACGTAGTCCCGGTCGTGCTTCGTGCGCGCGGACGCCGGGGTCCGCGGGACCACTGCCATGCACTCGCTCCTTACCAGAGTGGAGCCAGAAAGCCCCCAACTTCAGTCGGGGATGAATGGCCCTCCGACTTGACAACACGCATGCTTTTAGCGTGTGCTGAAGTCATGCGTAAGACGTTCAAGTACCGAGTGTACCCGAACAAGCAGCAACAACGCCTCTTGGAGCAGCAGCTTGAGGAGTGCCGCTGGCTGTACAATCACCTACTGGCCGCACGCCGCGACGCCTGGGAGCATTCTGGGCAATCGCTGCGCCTGTACGACCAGCAGGCGACGCTGCCCGCCCTCAAAGCCGGGCGGCCAACGTTGGCCGGAGTGCAGTCGCAGGTGCTCCAGAGCGTCGCGGTTCGCATTGATCTGGCCTTCCAAGCCTTCTTCCGCAGGGTGAAAGCCGGCGAGAACGAGCCAGGCTATCCGCGCTTCCGGGGCCAGGGGCGCTACGACAGCATCACCTGTCCCCAGGTGCCGGTCGGGTGTCGACTTGAAGCCGAGGACAAGCGGCTGCGCATTGCCAACGTTGGCCGCGTCAAGGTGCTCTCGCATCGCCCGCTCGAAGGTGTGCCCAAGACTGCCACCATTCAGCGCAGCAGCACCGGCAAGTGGTACGTCAGCTTCTCGTGCGAGTGTGCCGAGCCAATGCCGTTGCCGCCCACTGGCCAGCAGGTCGGCATTGATGTTGGCTTGAAGTCGTTTGCGACGCTGACCCAAGGTGAGCCGATTGCCAATCCGCGCTTCTTCCGCGCCGAAGAGCATGCGCTGACCAAGGCACAGCGTCGATTGTCCAAAGCGGAGAAGGTCGCGCCAGAACGCGCCGAATGTCGCAAGGTGGTGGCGCGGGTGCATGAGCGCATCGCCTGGCGACGGGGCGACTGTGCCCATCAGCACAGTCGTCGCATTGTCAATCAGTTCGATCTGATCGCGGTTGAGGATTTGTCGGTCAACCGGATGATGCACAACCAGTGCCTCGCCAAGAGCATCGCTGATGCCGCATGGACGCAGTTCGCAGCCTTCCTCTCCCACAAGGCAGCATGGGCCGGTCGGAGCTTTGTGGCCGTGAACCCCGCGTACACCAGTCAGGACTGCTCTGGCTGTGGACATCGGCAAACGCTCTCCCTTTCTGACCGCACCTACACGTGTCCCTGTTGTGGGCTGGTGCTTGACCGCGACCTCAACGCTGCACGAAACATTTTGGCATTGGGGCAACAATGCCTGGCTTCGGCCTAGAAGCTCCTGCATGTATACGGGAGAGTTGTCACGGGAGAGTTGTCACGTCAGACTGATGCGCTCGCCATCGTCACGCGCACATGCCGTCAGGTTGCCGATCGTCGGCTCCGGCAAGCAGCGGCGCGCGACAGGTCGCCGATTGACAAGCGTGTTCGCGCGGGGCGATAATACACGCGAGCGGCGCTCGCAGGATGCGCGCCCGACGATGGAGCAACCAACTACATGGTACGTCTGCTGGTTTCTAGGTCACCACTGCTCGCCAGGCGCGCGTCTTCTCGCGGCGCCCGCGGTTTGCCGCGTCTCTGTTGCTCCTGTATCAACGCCCGCTGCTAGCCGGCACCACATAACCACATGTGCCGGGTGCACGGTGGCGGGCGTGTCCCAGCCCCCGTCAAGACAAATGTACCGCGAGGCGCCACGACACGGCAGGAGTGCCGGCTGTGTCACGACACGCAGACGATGGCGGCCTCGCTGCGAGCAAGAGAGATAACGCATGCAGCTATATAACACGGAAACCGGGCGCAAAGAGCCGTTCGAGCCGGGCGAGCTCCCCGTCAGGATGTATGTCTGCGGTATGACGCCGAAGAACGAGCCGCACGTCGGCCACGCGCGTCTCTTTGTCGTCAACGATACCGTGCGCCGCTACCTGGAGTATCGCGGCTTCCCCGTCACCTACGTGCAGAACTTCACCGACATTGACGATAAAATCATCGCCGCCGGTCTGCGCGAGGGAATTCCCGCCGCGGATGCCGCCAAGCGCTACACCGCCGCCTACTTCCGCGACATGGAGCGCCTCAACGTGCGGCCGGCCGATACCTACACCTACGTGACGCGCTACATCCCGCAGATCATCGACTTTGTGCAGGCGCTGATCGACAGAGGGCATGCCTATGTGCTGGACGGCGACGTGTACTTCTCGGTGCCGAGTTATCCGGACTACGGGCGGCTCTCGGGCAGGAACGACGAGGCGATGCAGGCCGGCGCCCGCATCGAGCTGGACGAGCGCAAGCGCGACCCGCGCGACTTCGCGCTATGGAAGTCGGCCAAGCCGGATGAGCCGTGGTGGGAGAGCCCGTGGGGCAAGGGACGGCCAGGCTGGCACATCGAATGCTCGACGATGGCGATGGATACGCTGGGCGAGCAGGTCGACATTCACGGCGGCGGGACCGATCTAATCTTCCCGCACCACGAGAATGAGATCGCGCAGAGCGAAAGCCTGACCGGCAAGCGTCCGTTCGTACGCTACTGGGTGCACACCGGCATGCTGACGCTGCCCTCAGGCGAGAAGATGGCCCACTCGGGCCGCTTCGTGACAATCAGCTCCGTGTTGGCGTCGGGCGTGCCGGGGCCCGCACTGCGCATGTATCTGCTCGGCCAGCACTACCGCTCGCCGCTGACGTTCTCCGAGGAGCAGATTGCCGCCTCGGTGGTACGCTGGCGTCGCTGGGCAGACACCGATGCCACCTTGACACGGCTGATTACCTGGGCCGAAGATCAGCTGGGCGCGGACGCGCCAGCGGCGGAGCCGGGAGAGCGAGAGCGCGCGCTCGGCGAGCAGGCGCGCGCGGCGCGCGCGGCCTTCGTGGCGGCAATGGACGACGAACTCAACACCTCGCCGGCGCTGGCTGCCATAGACGAGCTGGTGCACCGCGCCAACGACTACGCGCACGGACTCGGCGACACACCGCCCAGCAGCGCGACGCGGGCGGCGCTGCGCGAGGCCCAGCGTGTGCTACGTGAGCTGTCAGACGTGCTCGGCATCGCCCTAGTAGTTACAGCCGATGCCACGGCGCTCCCAGCCGCGACGCGGGCGGCAATCGAAGCGCTGGTGGCACAGCGGGAGGTCGCGCGGGGCGCTCGGAACTGGACGGAAGCCGACCGCATCCGTCGCGAGCTGGACGAAACGTATCACCTCGTCATCAAGGACACGCCGCAAGGCGCCACCTGGACCGTACGCGACTAGCGGGAAAGTCGGTGATCTACGCGATGGCAGACTATATCTGGGGTCGCTACCCGGTGCTCGAGGCGATGCGCTCGCGACGGCGCGTACATCGGCTGCTCGTCGCACAGGGGCCACGGGACGAGGGCATGACGCAGCTACTCGACCAGGCCCGGCGCATCGGCGTGCCCGTCGAGACGACCTCGCGCCGCCACCTGGACGATCTGACCAAAGGCGCGAATCATCAGGGAGTGCTGGCCGTCACCGCGCCGCGGCAGTACGCCGAGGTAGACGACATTCTGGCGCGTGCGCAGGAACGCGGCGAGGACCCCCTGATCGTCGTGCTGGACACGATCCAGGACGTGCACAATCTCGGCGCGCTCATTCGCACCGCGGAGGCCGTGGGCGCGCATGGCATCATCATCCCGGAGCACCGTGCCGCCGGCCTCACCCCGGCCGTCGACAAGACGTCGGCGGGCGCGGTGGAGTTTCTGCCCGTGGCGCGTGTAACCAACCTTACCCGTACGCTGGATGAGCTGAAGAAAAAGGGCGTTTGGTGCATCGGCCTGGAAGGCACCGCCGAGACGCGCTTCGACACGGCGAATCTCACCGGGCCGATCGCGCTGGTGGTCGGCAGTGAAGAAAAGGGCATCGCGCGGCTCGTGCGCGAGCACTGCGACCTGCTGGTGAGTGTGCCCATGCGCGGGCACATCGCCTCTTTGAATGCCGCCGTCGCCGGCTCGGTCGTGCTGTACGAGATTTGGCGGCAGCGCGGCTGGGCCATGCCGGCGGAGGCCGCGCAGTCCGAGTAAGCAGGCGAGGAAACCACTTGCGTTTCGCGTGCCAGCGGCGCATACTAGGCAGCAGCAATGCACGCTGAGGAACGCTCTAGGAACGGGGACGCACAACTGGCGACCAGGGATGGCATGGCAGGAGGTGTGGGCATGGCCCTGGAGCCCGCGTGGCAACCAAACTACGTTGACCTCAGTGACGACCGCGTCGTTCGCTTTGGCGCGCGCTGCGCGGTCTGCGGTGCCAGATTCGTGACGGCGGATATGCAGATTCCGCGGGGCGCGTTGGCCGCCCCGCCAGATAGTCCCCAGGCCCGCGCGCTAGACGAGCAGAAGTATCGCTTCTTCGTCGAGTTCGATGGCGCGTTCCGCGAGCTGGCCATCGAGTGTTTCCGCTGCGAGCGCACGGCGTGCCCGGACTGCTGGGATGATGACAATGGCATGTGCGGCGCGTGTGTCGAGACGCACCGGCTGCCACGGTCGCCCCAACGCGGGCAGCTCATGAGCGGTCCCCTGGCAGACGGGCGGCTGCGCCGCATCGAGCCTGGGCAATTCAGCGACGCCTCGCGCCCGGGCTGGCTCAACCAACTCTTGGCGAGCCAGCCGCAGGGCAGCACCTTGAATCGCCTCCAGTCCGGCGTAAGTGACGCTGAATGGGAGCGTGTCTTGGGCGTCGCGATGCCCGCGCCTCCACCACCGGCTCCACCGCCGCCAGCACCGTATGGTCCTCCTGCTCCTCCTGCTGGGCCGTTCGCCGGCCCACCGCGCCCCAGCAGTGCGCAAGAGCCGGCGGCACGTACGTCTACCGTCACTCCACCGCCCGCGTTCGACGGCGCGAGCCGCACGAGCTCCATGCCGCCAGCGGGCCCGTCGTATTTCGAGTCGCCAGAAAGCAGGCCGCCTTCCAACATGGTGGCCTGCCCCAACTGTGGGACGGCGAACTTCGACTTTGTTACCAACTGCACGGTCTGCCAGATGCCGCTGATTCAGATCTGCTCTGTCTGCGACAAGCTGAGTCCCGGCAACGCCAGACAGTGCGAGCATTGTGGCGCCCCGCTGGACCACTCTCAGGGATGGGCGAATGCGCAGGCACCCGTCACACGGCTCCCGGCGGAAGAGACACGCAACCGCGCCGGCCACGCGGCTCCCCCCAAGCCGAAGCGTAACCGCATCACTGGGCGCCGCGCGCATGCCAAGCAAGAAGCACCCCCTGCCCCCGCCGCCGCGGCATTCGCCTCCACGGTCCCCGCATTTCCGTCCAATCCCACCGCGCCCGCACTCGCGGCCGATGCTGTGCCCTCCCTGCCAATCGACTCGCAGTCCGCGCTTGACTTATCGCTGCCGCTGCATCACGAGGAGGCGCCGCGCCGTCCGCTCGAAGAGTTTGTCGCGATCGTCGAGCGCATCTCAACGATCGCGCTCTGGATTATCATCCTCGGGGTGGCGGGGATCGTGATCGCCTGCGAGCTTTCACCTGGCGTGAACGCCGCCCTACGCGGTGTCCTGCACATTGACATCCAGCTAACGCTGGCACACTTCTGGACGACGGTCCAGCTGCTGTTGGCCCGCATGCGGCGGTGATCCCGCATGCGGCGGTGATCCCGCATGCGGCGGTGATCCCGCATGCGGCGGTGATTAGGTGCTATGATGCCCGTAGGACGAGGAGCCTGGTGACGGCTCGATCCGGCGCCAGAGCGGCCTCTCCGGCCCAACCGGCAGACACTACGAGCTGATGGGGAGAGCAGCTGGCATGGAGCCCAAGACGCTGCTGGTAGATGGCTACAATGTCATCCGTAGGACACCGGCGCTGGCGGCGGCCGAGCGCCACAGCCTGGCGGGCGGGCGCGACGCACTCTTGACGGCGCTGCGCGCGAGCTACCGCCACACGGCCCATACCGTCATCGTCGTCTTCGATGGCGACGGTGACGCCGAGGCGAGCCAGCCATTCGGCGGCTGTCGCGGCCGTGTGATCTTTAGCCGGCACGACGAGCCGGCGGACGCAGTGCTAGCGCGGCTCGCTCATGAGCTCGCGGCAACGGGAGCTCACTTCACCGTCGTCAGCGACGACTTGGAGGTGCAGCGCGGCAGCCGCGCGAGCGGCGGGCGCATCGCTTCCGCCGCCGAGCTCAGCGGGCGCCTCAACGCGCCGGACGCACATCACCGCCGGCTCATGCGCAGCGTGGCCTTTGTGCGAGCACGCGAGCAGACACACGAGGACGACCAAACCCACCCGCGCGCGGCGAGCGATAGGCGACGCAGGCGCAAAGGCCGCCGCGATCGGAGAGTGTAGCGCGGCGGGGAAGAGAGGAGCTGTGAGACAATGGTGAGACTCAGTGACGACGACATACGCGTGGCCCTTGAACAGATGAGCGACTGGTCGGTGGAGGAAGGTGAGCTCGTCAAGACCTTCGCCTTTTCCACGTTCCCCGACGGCATCGCCTTCGTCAATCGTGTGGCAGACCTTGCGGAGGACGCGGGCCACCACCCGGACTTCATCATCAAGTATTCCCGCGTGACATTGCGGCTGTCCACCCACGACGAGGGTGGCATCACCGACAAGGATCTGCGCCTCGCGCGCCGCATAGATGCACTGGTCGGCCGTTGAGCGGTCGCGACATCGCACACCGGTCGCTGCACGCGCGCGTCAATCCGCGCCGACAATCGGGGGTGTCGATCAGGTGGCCTTCGGCTCTGTCTGCGTAGGCGCGCGCGGCTCCACCGACTGCACGGCGGTGTCCGCAGCTTGCGGTTCAGGCGTCCGCAGCCACGCGCGCAGGGCCCACACCAGTGCGACGACGAGCGCGATCAGCGGCACATAGATGCTCACACCCTGCGGGAGATGCAGGAATAGGCTGCCCAGGTTGGGCGGAGTGTCGCCATTCGTGTGCGGTACATACCCAGTGCTCAGCACCGGCCAATAGAGATCAGTGAGCGGATACGTCGCGTAGGTGTGATACTCGCGCACGCCTGTCGCGATATAGAGAAACGACACGAGGACCCCGAAGCAGGTGAGCGCCGCGAAAAGCGCACGGACCCACCGGCGGGCGTCATCCACGACCCACGCCAGCGCCAGGCAGGCGAATGGCAGCACCGGCACCAGCAGGCGCGGGCCGGGCAGATTCTCGCCCGCCATTGGCAGAAAGTATGACGCCACCAGCGACGGGTATACAACGCATGCCGCCACGCAGAGCAGCGCCTCCGGCGAGGGACGGGCCCCGGCGCGCAGCCAACGGTAGAGGCCGAGCGGCACGAAGATAAGGAATGGCGACTCGACGAGCAGCCCGCGCGGCCAGAGCAACGTCTGAGCGTATCCCGAGAGACGGGGGAAGGTGATGCCGAAGAGGCCGCTATGCTGGCCGGCGAACTGATTGCCCGCGACGTACTCGTAGCTGACATGGAACGGATTGTCAAAGGCGAGCCAGTCGTACCACCCCAGCGCCAGCACGGCCGGGAGTGCCCCCGCCCCAAACAGCGCTAGCAACTGCAGGCGCTGCCCGGAAGCAGTGAGCCAGAGGTAGCCGGCCAGCAGCGCCGCCAGCAGCGCCGCGGGATATTCCGTCAGCACGCCAAGACCCGCGCAGAGCCCCGCGACAAACACCAGGAGCGCGGCATGGCTGGATGCGCGGGCTCGGTAGAGCAGATAGAAGGCGATGAACAGCAGTGCGGCGCCCAGCGCATGGCTGAAGAAGACCGTCGCGAATGGGAAGAACAGTGTGCCCAGCGCGAAGGCGCCCGTCACGAATAGGGCCGGCGCGCCACGCAGCGCCGGGCGTAGGCGCAGCACAAAGCGGTGGAAGACCAGCACCGCCGCGAGCGCCGCCGGGACGACACAGATCAAGTTGAAGACGGCGATCTCGATGGTCAGGCGCTCGTGACCCATACCCGCGGGGACGAGCTGCGCGGCGAGCAGCAGGAAGTTTTGCCGCCCCAGCACCGTCTCGGCAAGCCGCACCACCAGGAGCACCGGCACGGCGAGCAGCGAGAGGCCAACCGACCGCGGCGAGTAGTAATGGCCATGATAGAAGCTGACGTCGATCGTATTGGCGGCGTTGGGATCGATGATCGCGGTGCCGTGAGCCAGCGCCCAGACCATGTCGTAGCGACTAATGCTGTTGGTGTTGGCGGGCGAGAGGAAGTAGCAGTAGCACAGTGCGACGAGGCCGAGCAGCCACCACTCAGCGACAGTGACACGCGCCACGCATCCCCTGATCCAGCGCCAGGGGCGCGCCGCGCGTGCGCGCGCCGAGGCACTCAGCTGGGAGGATATGCGCACATAGCTCACCCTGCTCGCCGCCCGTACCCGTCGCTCACGTGAACGCCAGCCCCGCCACGGCGGTGTGCGACAACACCCGCTGCCCGTTGCGCCAGAGCACGTTCGCTCGCGCTTGCTCGCTCCACCCCTCCAGGTTCGCGAAGTCCGCCAGCCAGCGCTCGGGGAGGATAAAGGGATAGTCTGAGCCGAAGAGGAATTTGTCGTTCAGTCTGCCAGACGCCTCGTTGAGCAGCGCCGGGGGAATGTACTTCGGAGACCAGCCCGACAGGTCGTTGTAAACGTTCGGCTTGTGCTGCAGGATGGCGATCATCTCCTGTTCCCACGGCCACGAGGGATGCGCGCCGATGATGGTGAGCGCGGGGACGTCGGCGGCCAGCGAGTCGAGATAGATCGGCCGCGTGTAGTCCAGCTTGATGCCGCCGCCGCCCATCATGCCAGCGCCGAGGCCGTTGGTGCCCGTGTGAAACAGGGCCGGGATGCCCAGCTGACTGATCTGCTGGAACAGCGCCGTGAAGCGCGAGTCGTTGGGATAGAAGGCCTGCACGCCTGGATGGAACTTGGCGCCGGAGAGACCCAGCTCGCGCACCGCCCGCTCGATCTCCGCCAGCGCGCGGTCGCCCTTGTGCGGGTCCACACTGGCAAAGCCGACGAACTGGCGCGGATAGCGCCGGACGATCTCGGCGACGGTATCGTTGCGCAGAGGCTTTTGGCCGGTCGCGGTCTCGGCGTCCCAGGCCAGGAGCACGCCCACGATGTCGCGCTCGGCGTAATAGTCTGCGATCTCCTCGACGTCGCGCAGCTTGACCTCGCTGCGGAAGTAGCGCGCTACCGCGTCGCGGTACGGCCCGATGGCGACGTCCATGAACTCGGCGATGGGCAGGTGGACGTGAAAATCAATTGCCCGCGGCATAGCGGAAGCCCTCCAGTGCGGTCGAGCGAACGAAGACGGCTGGGCACAAGTTCCCGAACTAGTGTAGCATGTCACCAGGGGGCGTGAAGAAGGCACGCCACGCTCGCTCGCGCCCGCTGCTTCCGCTCGCACGTCCGCAGGTCCCGCGAAATTGCGGCGCCACGCTGGATCGTGTTATACTCGCGCCGGCTCGTGCGGACGCTCAACTCCAGGAGTGGATGCGATAGATTCGATGGAACAGATACCTCCCAAGGCCGGCACAACCATGCATACGCCGACGAACGGCTCAACAGTCAGGACACCACAGCCACGCCGTCGTATGACGCGTGGCGGCCCGCTTGGCACGGCACGCCTGGCGGCGGCGCTGGCGGCGGGCAAGCTCGCGGCGAAGACCGGGCGTGTGCTGCGTGTGGGCGGCGGCACCAGCTTGCCCGGCATGGTCGCACGGCGCATCGATCCAGGTGTGCTGCGCAAAGTCATCGGCGGCAGCCGCGCGCGCAAGATCGTCGTCTGCGGCAGCAACGGCAAGACGACCACTAGTCGCATGCTCGCCGCGTTGGCGCAGGCAAGCGGCAAGCGCGTTACCCAGAATCGCACCGGCTCGAATCTCTTGCAGGGCGTCACCGCCGTCGCCGTCAACGGCGCGAGCCTGCTCGGCACATTGGACACCGACGTGCTCGTCTTCGAGATCGACGAAGCGACCATCCGCCGCGCCGTGCCAGAGATCGAGCCGGATGTGGTGATCGTGAACAATCTCTTCCGCGATCAGCTGGACCGCTACGGCGAGCTCTACAGCGTCGCCGCCGCGCTCGAGAACATGATCCGCGGTCTGCCGCCCGAGGCCACAGTCGTGCTCAACGGCGACGATCCGATGGTGGCGAGCTTCGCGCCCGACGCCGTCTGCCGTCGCCTTTACTTCGGCGTGCGCACCGATGACGTGGGCACACAGGTGCCAGAGCACGCCGCCGACACGATCCGCTGCGTCAAGTGCCAGCACGATCTCGTCTACAGCAAGGCCTACATCTCGCATCTGGGCGCCTACGTATGCCCCAATTGCGGCTACAGCCGGCCCCCACTGGATGTGGCCGTGACACACGCCGAGCTCGACCCGGTCGGCGCGTCGCGCATCACGCTTGAGACACCGGCGGGAACGCTCACCTACAGCCTGGCGCTGCAGGGGCTGCACAATGTGTACAACTCGGCTGGCGCCGTGGCCGGCGCGCTGGCGCTGGGGCTTGATCCGGCTGCCGCCAGCGCCGCCTTCGCGGGACTGCGCCCTGCCTTCGGTCGGCTGGAAGACATCCCCGCGGGCGACAAGCACATCGTGCTCGCGTTCGTGAAGAACCCCATCTCGTACAACACCACGCTACGCACGATCATGCAGCGCCCGGGCCAGAAGCACTTTCTCTCGGCACACAGCAACGCCGTCACCGACGGCGAAGACTTCGCCTGGCTCTGGGATATCGATCTCGAAGAGCTGGCGCCGCAGGTTGCCTCACTCGTCACCAGCGGCACCAAGGCAGACGAGCTGGCGATGCGCTTCAAGTACGCCGGCGTGCCGGAGGAGCGGATGCGCGTGGTCGCGGAGCGGCCCGCGGCGCTGGACGCCGCGCTGGCGGAGGTGCCGCCCGGCGGCACACTGTACGTGCTTTCGGGCTACACGCCGCTGCACGAGCTGCGGCGGGTGATGGTGCAGCGCGGCTGGGTGCCGCCATTCTGGGAGGAGTAAGCTCATGCAGCCGCTGACTATGCGTATCTGCCATCTCTATCCCACGCTCCTCAGCGTGGCCGGCGACCGCGGCAACCTCTTCGCGATTCAGCGGCGCTGCGAGTGGCGCGGCTTCGCCACCGAGGTCACCGAGGTCGGCGTGGGCCAGAGCGCGGACTTCACGCAATATGACCTGATCCTATTCCACGGCGGCCAGGATAAAGAGATGGACGTCGCGGCGCGCGACCTCGTGGACAAGGCGGCCAGCCTGCGCGACGCGGTCGAGGCCGACGTCGCCGTGCTGGCAGTGTGCGCCGGCTACCAGCTGTTGGGCCACTATTACCAGCCCTTCACGGGGCCGCGCCTGGAGGGCGTGGGCGCGCTGGACCTGCGCACTGAGGGCGGCAACACGCGCTTCATGAATCACATCGCCGTCGAATGCGACTTCGCGGAGGGTGGCCCACAGACGCTGGTCGGCTTCGAGAACCACAGCGGCCGCACCTACCTCGGCCCCAGGGCAGCGCCGCTCGGGCGTGTGGTGGCGGGCAGCGGCAACAACGGCGAAGATGGCGGCGAGGGGGCGCGCTACCGCCAGGTCTACGGCACGTACCTCCACGGCCCCGTCCTGCCCAAAAACCCCTGGTTCACCGATCACCTCATCCGCGCCGGCCTGCGCCATCGCTACGCCGAGGTCGCGCCGCTGGCCGCGCTGCCCGACGGCGCGGAGGAGCGCGCGCACACCGCCGCCATGCAGTTGGCGATGCGCCTCAAGGGCAAGATGACCGCACTGGAAGCGACGGTCTGGCGCTAATTGCTTCCTCAGCGAGCGACGGCCTTGGTGCGTGGCCCGCGCTCAGACCGACCGCCTGCTCACGACGGGTAGCAGTACGAATCCGAGGAGGCGTCCCCGCCTTGCAGGCGGATCTGGTGCGGGCGCTCGCCCTCAAATGTCACGAAGAAGGCAGGGTCGAGAGCCAGACCGCCCGCTGGATCGGCGTCCAGCTTCGCGACCCACCCGCGGATGCCTTCAGGATAGAATTGCGCGTCCCAGCTCGAGTAGAGCGAGTTGCTTACGTAGATGCGGCGGCCATCGCGGCTGACTTCCACCATCTGCGGGCCGCCGTTGAGCGGCCCACTTGCGGGGTGCGGCGCGTGGCCCACGATGCCGCCCAGCCTCACCGCGCCGGTGAGTTGCGGATGGAATGGGTCGCTGACATCGTACCGCTGGAGCTCGCCGGTGCCCCAGCAGGAGACGTATAGGGAGCGGTCGTCCAGGCTGAGGTCGATGTCCGTCACCAGCGGCGCCACCGCGCCAAAGGGCTTGAGCGCGGGTGGCAGCGCGTCGGCGTCGGCGGGCTCCGCCGGGATCTCGATCACTTTCTGCGCCTGCCAGGTGCCGTCATCAGCGCGGTGCCAGACCCAAATGGAGGAAGAGAGGTCTTTGAGCGAGACGATCGCGTTGACGAAGCCATAGGTCTGAGTGGGATCGTGCGATGGGCGCAGCTCTAGCAGCATTTGCTGCTCCGCGCCGAGGTCGATCTCCTGCAGGTGGCGGCCGTCGCGCAGGTCCCAGACGTGCAGCGCGTGCCCGTACTTGCCGGCGAGCAGCAGGTCGAGATCGAGCCCCGCTTCGACCATGTTCGGCGTGCCCCACTCGCTGCTGAGCAGTATGTCGCGGCCTAGATGCCACCAGAAGTCGTAGGCGAGGTACTGTGGCCCCCGCACAGTCTCCCAGGCGCCACGGACGCCGAAATCGTCGTGATCGAGGGTGAAGATGCCGCCTGGTCCCTCGCCGCCCGGCGCGCCGAGGGCGCTGACGTAGATGGCCTCTGCCCCACAGTGGATGGTGTGCGGTCGGCTGTAGCCCGCGCGGGACGCCACCTCCTCGGCGGCGATGACCTTCACCAGCTGCGGCTGACGGGGATCGGGCTTGGTGTCGAGGACGTGGATGCGCGAGGAGCGCAAGCCTGGCACGAGCAAGTAGCGGCGCTCGCCGTGCGTGTGGTGCTCGCCATGACACAGGCAGGAGCTGCATGCGTTCCAGCCGAAGTGGTGCAGCTCATCGCCAGGGTTGGGCATGTTTACGCGGCCAACCACTTGCCCGTACGTGGGGGAGCCGGCGTCGACGTCCATTACGCACAGTGCGTCGGGCCGGCCGGCGTTCTCAGTGTTCAGAGTTACGACGTATGCCAGCTGTTCGCGCGGCGCATCCATCGCCAACCGCGCCGACGGGTAGAAGGTAGGATCAGTGTGCGATTGCGCCATCGGTCTGCCTCGCCTTTCCGCTGCCAGGATCCCTGGCCGAGCGCATCGGCTGCACTACTTCCCTCATGGAGAGCAGCCTATTACCTCGGATATTCATATATCCATTGTCGTTGCGGCTTCATCCAGGTGAAACACTGAGCACGGTGATGGCAACGCAACGTCCGTTGAGCGACGGCTCAGTCGTGAAGGTAGCACTGGCACGTCGCGACAGAGCTCTTCGCACAAGACGCGCCAGCGCCAGCGCCGTCGCCCGCCGCTCCACTCCGTACGTTCGGTTTGTCCGCTGGCGTGCGCCTGGGCTATACTGACGGAGCGGCGCTAATTGGAACGCCGGTCCCAACCCGGAGAGCGAGAGAGCGGTGGCACAGGAAACGCGGGAGTCGCGCGACGCGCAGGCGGCGACGTTGATCGAGCGCGCGCGGCGCATCCTGCAGCACGAGCAGCGCACCGGCCACGCCGATGCCGCCGTCAAGCCAGGCGGGCTCGAAGCGTTCATCGAGCATTGGCTGCGCGAGGCGCGTGCGTCCGGCGCCTTTGCGGCAGCGCAGTCCGCCTCCGCTGGCGCGGGGCACTCGGGGGGCACTGGGCCGATCGAGACGCTCGCGCGGCTCTTTCCAGGCTATGCCGGCTTGGACCCGATGCAGCGGACAGCCAAGGTGCGCTCCGCCCTGGCGCTGCTGGATGCTCTGGCCCCGACCTCCGCCCGCGCGTCATCATCCGCACCCGCGGCTCCCGCCGCCCACACGCCCGCTCCGCATCGCCAGTCGCCTGCTCGCCGCGAGCCTCCACACTTTGGCACTCCCCAGCGCCCGGCCCCACGCGACGACGCTCCCTGGCCGCTCGCCACCCCCCCGCCCGCGCCACCCGTCCTCACGCAGCCGCGCGGCGCCCGCACTGCCATGCACGCGCCGCGACCGGAGGACGAGTATCTGCTGCGTACGCCGGTGACGGCCGTCCCCGGCGTGGGGGCCACACAGGCCGTGCGGCTCAAGAAACTTGGCATCGAGAGCGTCTTCGACCTACTATTCAGCTTTCCGCGCGAGCACCGCGATTTCAGCAAGCTGCAGAAAATTGCCACGCTGCCCTTCAACGAGGTGTGCACGGTGCTCGGGATGATCTGGGAGGTGGAGAACCGGCGCGTCGGCAGCGGCCGCGTCAAGACCGTCGCGCGCATCTCCGATGAGTCGGGCGCCATTCGGGCCTCATGGTTCAATCAGCCGTACCTGCTCAAGCAGCTGCCCCGCAGCGCCTATATCGTCATTACCGGCATCAAACAGCGGTTCGGCAATACGGTCGAGCTGAGCGTGCGCAGCCACGAGCTACCGGAGCAGGGCGACCTCATCAACACCGGGCGGCTGGTCCCTGTCTACCCGCTGACGGAGGGCCTGCACCCCAAAGCGATGCGCCGGTTCACCAAGTGGGCGGTGGACCGCTGCGCCGCACTGGTGCCGGACCACCTGCCGCCGGCCGTGCGGGCGCGGGCACGCCTGATGGCGCTGCCCGAGGCCGTCGCGCAGATGCACTATCCCGACAACGATGAGGAGCTTGCGTCTGCGCGTCATCGGCTTGGCTTCGACGAGCTCTTTCTCATTCAGCTCGGCATGCTGACACGGCGCGCCAACTGGCGCGACGGGCCACCCGCACCGGCGCTGCCCGCGCCCGAGTCGCTCATTTTTGCGGATGCTGAGTCCGAGCGCGCCACCCCGGCCGGCGCGCTGCCCGCCGCGCTTGGAGGCGGCCTCTGGCCGCTCGCGGCGAGCTGCTTCGAGGCCACGCTGCCCTTCCGCTTCACTCGCGCGCAGCTGCTCGCTATCCGCCAGCTTTTGGCAGATTTGGCCGGCACGAAAGCCATGTGCCGGCTCTTGCAAGGCGACGTTGGCTCGGGCAAGACGGTGGTGGCCGCGTCGGCTTTGCTCGCCTGCGCGGCGAACGGCTATCAAGGCGCGCTGCTGGCGCCGACGGAGATCCTGGCGGAGCAGCATTATCGCAGCCTGAGCGCGCTGCTGGCGCCGTTCGGTCTCAAGGTGGTGCTGCTGACAGGCAGCCTGCGCTCCAAGGAGCGGTCGGCGGCGATGGCTGCGCTGGCGAGTGGTGAGGCGGCGGTAGCAATCGGCACACACGCGTTGATTCAGGAGGGCGTGGAGTTCAAGCGCCTCGGCCTGGCCGTCGTAGACGAGCAACATCGTTTCGGCGTCGAGCAGCGCGATGCCCTGCGGCAGAAGGGCTACAATCCACACATGCTGGTGATGACGGCGACGCCGATCCCGCGCACGCTCGCGCTGACGCTGTACGGTGACCTGGATGTCACCATCCTGGACGAGCTGCCGGCAGGCAGACAGCCAGTCATCACGCGCTGGCGTACGGGCGCCCAGCGGCAGGAGGCCAATCGCCTTGTCGCGGCGGAGGTCGCGGCGGGGCGCCAGGCCTACGTCATCTGCCCGCTCGTAGAAGAGTCCGAGGCGCTGGAGGCCAAGTCGGCCATCAAGGAATATGAGCGGCTGGCGACCGACGTATTCCCCGACCTGCGGCTTGGTCTGGTGCACGGCCAGCTCAAGTCCAGCGAGAAGGACCGCGTGATGCGCGCCTTCCGCGACGGCCAGATCGACGTGCTGGTGGCAACGGCGGTGGTGGAGGTCGGCGTAGACGTGCCCAACGCGACCGTCATGCTGATCGAAGACGCGGAGCGCTTCGGCCTCTCACAGCTGCATCAGTTCCGCGGGCGTGTCGGCCGCGGCGCGCATCAATCGTACTGTTACCTGCTCAGCAAGGAGGCGAATTCACAGGCGCAGGAGCGGCTCAGCGTCATGGAGCGCACCACCGACGGCTTCGAGCTTGCCGAAGCGGACCTGACGCTGCGCGGGCCCGGCGATTTCTTCGGCACGCGCCAGAGCGGCCTGCCCGAGCTCAAGGTCGCCAATCTCGCGGACGCGAGACTCCTGGCGGAGGCACGTGCCCAGGCCGAGTGGCTCTGGTCCACCGACCCGTACCTGCGCGCCTTTGAGCACCGAGCGCTGCGCGAGCGTGTCCACCTATTCTGGCAAAACTTCGCCGCACATTAAGCAGACACAAGAACATGTGACCGATATTGCTTAGGCAGGCATGGTTGGGGAGCCGTGTATCGGCCACAAGAAAGCCGCTGCCGGATGGTGAGGGAACCGCACAGCAACGGCTTTACCTGCAAAGGCCGGTACGCGCTCCTACCCGCGTCCTGAAAATGTCGACGATGTTGCACCCGTAACCACAACCATGTCGAAACTCGTCCTGAGGTTCGTGGTTGAATGCCCGCTCGTCGAGCACCACAGGTAGACGGTGTGGGTCCCCTTGGTTAGAGGCACAGTACCGGACAGGGAACGCTCGGTTCCCACTTTGCTTGCATCGTATGCCACCGAGTCCCTGCCAATAACAAGCAAGGGATCATCCAGGTATGCCTGGCAGAGATACGCATCCGTCGATTCGGTAAGGTCTGAGACGTCGTTGAGCTCGATATGGACTTGCAACTCTAACGCGCCTTTGCCAGCCACAAACGTATATTGGCTGACTATCAGCTGGGTGGTCGTCGCGTTAAAATTCGCAATGCCGTCAATGTGGATCATCTGAACGAGTGGCGCGATGGAAGAGGTCGGAGTGGGTGTGGCGCTTCCCGCCGCGTGAACAGGGGTAGAAGGACCCCGGTTGCTGACGAATAATAGAGCTACTACCACGAGCACCATCACTCCGCCTACGCTCAAGAATGCTACATTCCGCTGTCGTCCTGGTTGTCGCATGCCACATCCTCCGCGTGCTACATCGACATGTCCCTCGCTGCCTCGGCTGCCTCGGCTGCCTCGGCTGCCTCGGCTGCCTCGGCTGCTATCGCTGAAAGGCAATTGAGCAGACTAGGCGACATCGACGGTACCAAAACGCGCATGCTGATGCAATGCACCGATTTGTCACCGGCAGGTAGCGAATTCGGAGTAGTTCTTTTGGTGTACTTTCCAAGCGAGACACGCGGACGTCTTCTTTATGAATAGCTGTGGGTATGAGTTGGGGGTTGCAAAGGCCGCGCGGTCGGGCGCGTATGGCACGGCAGTGAGGCTCATGCTATACTCTCAGATGGTGGAGTATGGGAAGAATTCACGCCTGACGCGCTACGCACGTGGTGGCACGGAGCGTGACGGGCCCACATGCCAGAGCCGCCGAGCCGCCACCACTCGGCTAGTAGCTCGCCCGTCACAAGCCGAGTCGGTGGGGCCGCTGGCACGTCAGGCAACACGCCGCCGCCGACAAGGTCCGGCACGATCACGAAAGGGTTTCGTGGAATGATAGACCCGGTTGCAAGCCTCGATCCGGATGTCGGTCAAGAGCCTCGATACTTTTCCGAGGAGACCGAGCCGGACTGGTACAAGACCAACATTCCCTGCCAGGTCGGCTGCCCTGCGCATACCGACGTGGCGAACTATATCGGCCTGATCTCGCAAGGCCGGTTCGACGAAGCCTACGTGCTCAACCGGCAATGCAATGTCGTTCCTGGCGTGCTCGGCCGCACCTGCGCGCGCCCGTGCGAGCCGGTGTGCCGCCGCAACAAGATCGATGGCAAGCAGGTGTCCATCTGCTGGCTCAAGCGCGCCGCCCATGACCATCGCGAGTATCGCCACTTGCCGGCGCGCCCGCAGATCACCAAGACCAAGAAGGTCGCCATCATCGGCGCGGGCTCGGCGGGCATCGCCTGCGCCCGCGAGCTGGCTGAGCGCGGCTACCCCGTCACGATCTTCGACACCTACGCGGCGCCCGGTGGCATGATGGTCGGCGGCATTCCCGTCTGGCGCCTGCCACGCGAGGTGACGCGCGAAGAATGCGACGAATATCTGGATGCCCTTGGCGTCGAGGTGCGACTCAACACGACCGTTGGCCGCGACGTGCAGCTGACCGACCTGCTGAACGACTACGACGCGGTCTACATCGGCGCCGGCTGTATGCTCTCCAACCCGCTGACCGACCCCAATAACAAAGAGGTGCCGGGGGCCACGCTTGAAGGCGTGGCGCCTGGGCTGCCCTTCCTCGAGAAGGTCAACTTCGGTGAGCCGGTCTACATCGGCAAGCGCGTCGCCGTGCTGGGCGGCGGCTTCACGGCGATGGACTGCTGCCGGTCGTCGGTTCGCTTCGGCGCGGAGAAGGTCTATGTGATCTATCGCCGCTCCAAGGAAGAGATGCCTTCAGACGAGTACGAGGTGGACGAGGCGACGCTCGAGCACGTCGAGTTCATCTATCTCGCCTCGCCCGTCGAGGTGCTCACCGAAGACGGCGTCCACGCCTCGGGCCTCAAGCTCATCCGCAACCGCCTGGGCGACCCAGACGCTGGCGGCCGGCGGCGCGCGGTTCCCGTCTCCGGCTCGGAGTTCGTGCTGGACGTGGACACCATCATCTCAGCGTTCGGCCAGTACGCGGATACGTCGTGGATCCCCGCGCAGGAGCTTGGCCTGGAAGTCAACCGGTACGGCATTCCGCTGGTGGATCGCGACACGTGGATGACGAGCCGGCCCGGCCTGTTCGCCGGTGGGGACTTCACCGAAGGCTCGCGCAACCTGATCTCGGCGATTGCCGATGGCAAGGCCGCGGCGGCAGCGATGAATCGTTACCTCGGCGGATCCGATATCCCGTCGGAAGAGGCTGTCGAGATCGAGCTGCCGGACTTCCGGCGCGGCATGGTGGATGATTACGAGTCCATCCCCTATCAGGTCATTCCGTCGCTGCCGCTGCAGAAGCGCTTCAGCATCACGGCCGAGGCGGAAACCGGCTACAGCCCGGAGGAGGCGATTACGCAGGCGCGGCGCTGCCTCCAGTGCCAGCTTAATATCATGATCGACCCGTCCATCTGTATCCTGTGCAGCGGCTGTGTGGACATCTGCCCCTACGACTGCATTAGCATGGAGGGCCTGACGCGCGTCGTGAAGGGCGACCCGCTGCATCAGCTCGCTGGCACGGCGTGGGAGCGCGGCGCGGACATGATCATCGACGAGGAGAAGTGCATCCGCTGCGGGCTGTGTATCGTACGCTGCCCGACCGACGCCATCGCCATGGTCCAGTTCGAGGTCAAGAGCGCCAACGACCGCTGGAACGTCTCGCAGATTCCTGTCATCAACCGCTAGCCGGGCGACCAGACAAGCAATTTCTGGCACATTGGATGCGGCATCGCGACATTCGCGATGCCGCATTCGTTCTAGTGGTGAGCGCGCGACGCAGCGAAGATCGTCATAATGCCGGCGCGCGGGGGCACGGGCCAGAAGGGAAGGGCGTATGCGGCGAACAACGGCAACGGGGCAACGTGGCTGGCATGCACCGCCACCCAGCCGGAGGCGCCTGGCGCACCGTCCCATACCGGCCGCGCTGGCCACGTTTGTCGTGCCCCTACTGCTGGTGCTCGCCGCCTGCACGGGTCAGCTGGCGGCAACGGAGCCCCCCGCGCATCACGCGCCGGCCGCCAAGCTGCCCACATTGCCGCAGATCGATTACTATGCGCTGGATATTCAGCGAACCGTGAACTGGCAGCTCGCGCACATGACACTCGACGAGAAGCTCGGCCAGCTCTTTCTGATCGAGACGGTGTGGCAGCACTATAACAGCGATGTGGACAACATGGTGCGCGGGATGCATGCAGGCGCCATGATCGTCTATAACCAGAACATCAGCGACCAGCAGCAGCTCCACGACTATCTGGCCGCTGTCCAGGCGCACGCGTCCCTGCCGCTGCTCATCTCCACCGATGAGGAGGGCGGCCTAGTGGACCGCCTGGCGCAGTTCATGCCGAGCCGCCCTTCCGCGCAAGACGTGGCGTCGTCCGGCAATCCCAACGTCGCACGCCAGGAAGCAGCTGGCATGGCGCAAGATCTGCTCGCGCTCGGCATCAACGCCGATCTCGCCCCCGTCGTTGATGTGCGCACGACGCCCGCGGCGGTCGAGTACACGCGGCTCTTCGGCGACGATCCGGCGACGGTGGACCGCTTCGCCGGCGCCTTCCTCGATGGCGTGCAGCAGAACGGCGTTGTCGGCTGCCTGAAGCACTGGCCAGGCATCGGCAGCGTCACGCTCGACCCGCACGACACACTGCCCACCATCGATCGCAGCCTGAGTGATCTACAGTCCACCGAATTCGCCGCGTTCAAGAATCTGTTGGGACACCAGCCAGGCATGATCATGGTGACCCACGTCATCGTGAGCGCACTCGACCCAAACCTGCCAGCCACCCTCTCGCCCAAGGTCGTGGATGGCGTCTTGCGCGGTCAGCTCGGCTATCAGGGGGTCGTCATGACGGACAGCCTCTACATGAAGGGCATCAGCGTGCGCTACTCGCTGGGCGAGGCGGCGGTGCTCTCGATCACCGCAGGCGACGACCTGCTCGAAGGCGCGTGGGACACTGGCTCAATGCAGGAGATGCTCGGCGCCATCAAGCAGGCGATGGCGCAAGGGCGCATCTCGGCGCAGCGGATCGATCAGTCAGTGGCGCGCGTCCTCACACTCAAGGCCCGCTACGGCCTCATCCCACTGCGCATCGTGCGCCCGAACCATGGCGGCAACGTTGGCCAACAAATGGCGGCGGCGCAGGAAGCCGACCTGCCGCGCGGCGCATAGACGACAGGCCGCCAGCGTCGCGCACCTGTCGCGGCTACTCCACGACGGCGCGCGTCAGCATGACGATGGTGACGAAGGTGCGAAAGACGTCCAGCGGGCTGTCGCTGGTGTAGGCGACGGTGCGCGTCTCGCCGGCGAGCAGCTCGACACCCTTCAGCCAGGCGGCCATCTCCGCCATGTCGGCAGTGAGGAAGGTGATCTCCAGACGCGTCGGCACAGGGAAGCGCGGCGCCGATGGGGGCAGCCGCGTCGAGAGCGCGAGGCGTGCGCCTTCGCGGATGCGCTCGCGGGCCACGTCGGGATGCAGGCTCTCGGCGGCGAAGCGCGAGACGGCGCGTTTCACCTCGACGCACAGCGGTGGCGGGTCGAGCCGCGCGGCCTCCGCCGCCGTCACCTGGTCGCCCGTCACCAGCGCGATGGGAACGCCGTAATGTGCGGCGACGAGCGCGTTGAGCGCCGACTCGCCGACGATCTCGCCGTTCAGGCGCGCCTCCCAGATCGCGCGTGGATTGTAGCTGTGGCTCAGGATCGCCTGGCTGGCGCCGACCGAGCCATGGTAGCCCAGGAAAAAGATGGCGTCGAAGGAGCTATCCAGCCCTTCCATCATGTACATCGGCTTGTGCTTGCCGCTGAGCAGCGAGGCGCGGCCGGCGATGAGATCGGGTTCGAGGTTGCGCATGCTGCTGTGCGAGTCGTTGACGACAAACTCGGTAGCGCCGGCCTCGTCTGCGCCGGTGATGGCGGCGTTGAGCTCGCCAAGGAGCAGCCGCCGGCCCAGAGCGTAGTCGTGGCTGCCGACCATGATCTGGTCCCAGTCCACAATACCGGCCACCCCCTCGAAGTCGGTCGAGATGAAGACCTTCATGCATCCTCCCGTTGCGGCCGCCCAATGGGCCGGTCGTGCTCGTCACGCGGCAGCTTGTTCTTGCCGGGCTTGTTGCGGTAGACAAGGCGCTGCACCGGCCGCCCGCCAATCAGATGCTCCTGCACGATCTCCGGCACGTCGTCTGGCGTCACCATGGCATACCACACGTTGTCCGGGACAGGATGTGACAGCTGTGTGGCGGGAAGCGTCACGGGCTGCCCGGTAAACCCGGTCCAGTGCAGGCGAATCTTGTAGCGTTGTGGCCAGCCGTCGGGGTGCACATAGTCGGCGCGCCAGACGGTCGCCTGCGCTCCCAGGGCCTTAAGGGTGGCGCGTTGCTGCGCCCGCGTCATGGTGGACGCCTTGGCTGCTACCGCACGCACCCACTCGCGCACGTCGCGTGCCTCTCTGGCATGGTCGACGGCCTCGCTCGCCTCACTCAGCAGGCGTTCGCGCTTCTTCTCCTCCGCCGTCACCTGATCGGCGTAGCGGTCGAGCTTCTCCTGGAGCGTGCGCCGGCTCTCGCCCTTGCTCGTCTCGGCGATGGTCTCGGCCAGCGCATCCATCTTCCCGCGTAGCGCCGCAATCGTGTCAGCCACGGCGTCCAGGCGGGACATCACGCTCTTCTCGGTGCTCTGCTCTTCGCGCTGCCATTCCGCCAAGAGGCGCTCGACGTTGCGCTCCTTTTTGAGCCACGCCACGACATTGGCCCAGCCGGCCACGTCGAGCACGCCGGCGGCAATGGTAGGCGCGTGGCCTTGGCAGCGGTCAAACGAACCTCCATTCATGTAGCGCGCACGGCACGAGTACCAGCGCCCTTCGCCGTGCGCGCGGGAGCCGGTATACATGCGCTGCCCACAGTGCCCACAGACCGCCAGACCGCGCCAGATCGTCGCCAGTGGGTCAGGATTGCGCCCGGCGCTGTCTTCTTTGTTTTGCGCAAGACGTGGGTGCACCCGCGCCGCGAGCTCCACTGAGACCAGCGCTGGGCACGCGTGCGGCATCGCCACGCGCACCGGGTCATCTACGTCACGCTCACGGGTGCGGCATACCTTCTTGGTGATGCCGGTCTCAGGTGGCCGGACTTTGACCGTCGTACGCTGCGCGCGATTGGCGCTGTACGCGCCCCAGTACGCAGGATTCCAGGCCATGCGCTGAATGGTGGTGTGGCTCCACTCTGTGGCGGCGACGCGCCCGTTGGGGAGTTGCCCGCGTGCGTCGAGTACCTGAAACGGGGTAGGGATGCCACGGGCGTCGAGGGTGCGCGCCAGTTCTCTGATGGGGACCCCGTCGGCAAGTTGCTCGAAGATGAAGACGACCACCCAGCTCGTTTCAGGATCCACGACATAGTACGAGCGCTCGCCTGCCTTGGGGTCGCCCCACAGATAGCCGTACAGGGGATGCGGGCCGGTATACATCTTGCCGGCGGCGATGCGCGCCTTCCTCCCGCGCTGTGTTCTGCGGCGGATGTCGGCGCGCTCCATGCGCCCCATGATGCCGGAAAGCGTGCGCATGTTGCGTCCCTGCTCGGTGTCGTCCAGGTCCTCGCTGGCCAGCTCGATGGCGACCCCGTAGCGGTCGGCATGATGGTAGAACGCGCCGCAGTCACCCTCATCCCGGCTGAGCCGGTCCAGCACGTCAATCACGACGCCGTCGATCTCGTGCGCCTGGATGGCGTCCACAACCGGTCCATGCAGGGCCGGTACAGGTCTTCGCCGCCCTCCACCTCGCGGTAGACGTGCGGCTCTGACACCTGCCAGCCGAGCGTGCCGGCGTGGGCCCGGTTGATGCGTTCCTGCTCGGGCAGGCTCGTCGTGTTGCGCTGGCCGGGGCTGCTCACCCGGCAATAGATGGCCGCGCGCATGATCATGTTGCCCTCCCTGTGTGGCTGCACTGTGCCCGCGTTAGCGGCGTGAGTGGAGCGCTAACGCACCGCTAACGCTCGTGACCGGCCGCAAAGCCTGACGCCATGCGGGATGAGGGCGCAAGCGTTAGCGCGTTAGCACCGTTAGCGGTATTCACGCTGCCCTCCGTGTTAGACTGGGATAAGCCGGTGTGAGCGTTCTAGTCGCTTGCATCGGTGGCGCGGCGTGGCTCGTTCACGCCGCGTCTTTTCCCGTTCGCGTGGACCGTGCAGCGAGCTTCTCCACATCCGCCCGCTTGACCATCTTGACGCGCCGGTCCAGCGCGTCCCGTTCATAGGGCAGCTCGCCACTTTTGAGCAAGCGCGCCAGCCCCTTGGCGCTGATACCGAGGACGTTCTGCGCCTCGGTCGCGGTCATCAACTCCTCGTTTGCCCCGTCTGCCATGGTGTTGCTCCTCTCGTTCGTACCGGCCAGTCGGTTGGCCGTGCGCTCAGTATACCATATACCTGGAGATAGGTGCAAGATACCTGTTGACAGATGCCCGCCCATGGGTGATACTTACCTGTAGATGGATGTACCATCGCTGGAGGCCCATACTAGAAAGGGTTTACCCATGACGACCAGGCAGCGGAGCGAGCTCGAGGCGGCCATCGAACGGGCCACCGAGCACGGTATCGAGGTGGTGGGGCACGGCCACCGCAAGGCAGACGGCGCGAAGATTTACTGCACGACCAGCCACAGCGAGGAGAACAGGTGGCACGTCGTGGCGTTGGTGGGTAACCGGCTCACCTGCGACTGCCACAGCCGCAAGCTGTGCAGCCACCGCGCCGCGGTGCACATGGAGTTGGTGGTGCAGCTCGCGGAGCGGGCCGCGCGGGCCGAGGAGATCGAGGACGAGCTGGAGATCGAGGCGCGCGACCGGGAAGAGGCGGAACAAGAGGCAGAGCGCGCCCGCAAGCGCGAGGCGGCCGTCCTGGTGCGCAGCAACGCCCCGTTCTCGCTGTTCAAATAGTGACGCCCAGCAGGCACAGGAGGCACCACACCATGGCAACCGCGAAGACAGCGAAGACCACCACGACCACAACCTCGGCCACGACCGAGGTTCAGCAGCAGCCCCTGGCGATCACCTTGCGACCGTTCATCCTCGAGAGCCTGCCCCGGCTGCGGCGCATCGGCGCACTCCCCGACGCGGCACTCCTCGACCCACGAAGCCCGCTGGCGCCCCTGGGCAGCGGGTACCGAGACCCGGCCCATTATCGGTTCCTTAGCCGCGCCCTCACCCACCTGGTGCGCGAGGACCGCGTTTGGCAGCGGGTGGGAGCAAGCCAACGCGCGTGGATTGTCTTGGAGTTTCTCCAGGTCGTGGGCGCCCTGTTCGAGATCCTCGACGCACGAGGGGAGGTGTCCCGCACCACACCCGCCCGTGCGTAGCGCGTAGCGCGTCCCGTCTAGTGAAATCGCCCGCCCAGGACCGTTGAAAGCGCCTGGGCGGGCTGAGCTCGTGTGAGGAGCACCGGCTATGGTAACACGGTTTCTCGACTACCTCGACGAGGCGGCCGGCGGCTTTATCCGCCTCGCCTACTTGCTCGCCGGCATCACCGCCGTGGCCTTGTATTTCGGCGCAGGTCACCTCCCTGGCGTGCTGGAGAACGGCCTCAACGCGGCGCTGCCGTGGATCCTCGCCGCGGCCATTGAGGTGCACACCTACGCCACCGCTCGGCGGGTGCGCGCCGCCTGGCAAGATA
>Ga0207646_10001862_pt1 | contig 25443 bp, 24 predicted proteins | sample KBSK5502metaG_FD_184343 | JGI IMG/M metagenome (GOLD analysis project Ga0207646, IMG submission 184343) | Corn, switchgrass and miscanthus rhizosphere microbial communities from Kellogg Biological Station, Michigan, USA - KBS K5-50-2 metaG... | ecosystem: Host-associated > Plants > Roots >...
CGCGAAGCGCGGGGGCGGGACAAGCAGAGCGGGGGCGGGCGCGAAGCGCGGGGGCGGGACAAGCAGAGCGGGGGCGGGCGCGAAGCGCGGGGGCGGGAGAGCGGGGGGAGCGGGCAGCGTTCGGCGCCCGCGAGGCCATGCAGACGATCATGGAGGAGATCACCGGCGGCCGGATGCACTACATGTTCAACCGGGTCGGCGGGCTCAAGGAGGAGATTCCGGCCGGCTGGCTGGACCGGGCGCGCCGCACCGTGGACGAGGTCAGGGCCAGCCTTCCGGTGATCGGCGCGCCGGTCGCCGACGACCGGTTCCGCGCCCGCGCCGGGGGCACCGGGGTGCTGACAGGAGAGCAGGTGCGGCAGTACGGGGTGAGCGGGCCGGCGGCGCGCGCCTCCGGCGTGGACTTCGACTTGCGCCGCGACGAGCCCTACCTCGCCTACGGCGAGCTGGCCGGGGTGCTCCGGGTGCCCGTCCGCACGGCCGGGGACTGCCTGGCCCGGTTCGAGTGCCTGCTCGACCAGGTGGCGGTCTCCCTGGACCTGGCCAGCGAGAGCGCGGACCAGCTGGCGGCCCTCCCGCGCGGGCCGCTGTCCGCCAGGCTGCCGAAGGTGTTCAAGGTTCCCGAGGGCCACGCCTACGCCTGGACCGAGAGCCCGCTCGGCCTGAACGGGTATTACCTGGTGTCCCGCGGCGGCAAGACGCCGTGGCGGCTGAAGCTGCGGTCCGCCTCTTTCAGCAACGTCGCCGTCTTGCCGGAGGTGCTGCCCGGGCACCGCGTCGGCGACCTGGCGGCCATCCTCGGGTCGCTGTTCTTCGTCGTGGGCGACATGGACCGATGAGGCGCCGGGGACGGCTCAGGCAGCAGCACAGCGTGCGGTCCGGCTCATGTGATGGCACCGGCGCCGCGCCGTATCGCTGAGCCTTAGCCGGGCGGCGGCGGGCCGGTGTCGCCGTCCTCGTCGCGGCGGGTGGGCACGCGGCAGCCGTACTCCAGATACAGCGCCGCCACGAGCAGGGCCAGCGCGGAGAGAAGGGTGACGCCGGAGACGAGCGCGTCGGACCGGTAGGCGGGCTTGTCGAGCGACCCAAGGACGTAGATCAGGAACCCCGCCGCGAGCCCGCCAAGGAGGGCGGCCGTCAGCGAGCTGGCCTTCGCCAGCGCGGCCATCCTGGCCACCATGATGGGCGGTATGGGGGTGCCCTCGCCACGCAGCCGCGCGCGGACGTTCCGCCCGCTGACCGCCTCGGCGATCGCGAGCAGCCCCAGCGCCGGGACCCCGGTCCACGGCAGCGGGGGCAGGGTCACGTACACCAGGCGGAGCACCAGCCACGCCAGGGCCGCGCAGATCAGTGCGGCGAGCGCGAGGGTCCGGATCCGGGTGGGCGTCATCGGGGCATCCGGTCATGCCGGGCGGGCGTCACTGGCGCACCACCGTCACGCGGGTGGGTGGAGCACGACGCCGTCCAGCCGGGCGACCCCGTCGAGGCCAACCGCGGCCAGCAGGTCCGCTACCCGGCCCTGGCCAGGGAGCCGTGCCTGCGGGTCGGCCGCAAGCCAGGGGGCGAGGACGAAGGCCCGCTCATGGGCCCGCGGGTGCGGCAGCGTCAGTTCTGGGTCGTCGCTCACCTCGTCACCGTAGATGATGAGATCGAGGTCGAGCGTGCGCGGGCCCCAGCGCTCGGTGCGGGTCCGGTCGAACGCATCTTCGATGCCGAGGCACCGGTCCAGCACCGCCCTCGCGGGCAGGGTGGTGCCCGCGATCAGGACCGCGTTCAGGTAGTCGGGCTGCTGCGGGCCGCCCACCGGGCGGGTCTCGAAGACCGGCGACACCGCGATGAAGGTGAAGCCGGGGGCGTCGAACAGGGCGTCGAGCCCGCTCTGCAGGTATTCCAGCCGGTCGCCGAGATTGCTGCCCATGGCGATCACCGCGCGCGCCGTCACGGCCGCCTGCCGTGCGTCATGTGCGCCCCCGCCGGATGGTGACGGCCACGTCGCCGAAGGGGTAGGCGATGGGCGCGTGCGGTTTGTGGACGGTGATCTCCGCCTCCTCGACCGCGGGTTCGGCGAGGCACGCGTCGGCGAGCCGTTGCGCCAGGGTCTCGATCAGCTGCACGGGAGGGTCACCGGCCAGGCCGGCCAGCCGGCCCGCGAGCGCGCCGTAGTCCACGGTCTTGGCCAGGTCGTCGCCGGCCGCCGCAGGCCCGGTGTCCAGCCACAGCACGGCGTCGATCACGAACTCCTGGCCCTGCCGCCGCTCTGCGTCGTGCACGCCGTGCCGGGCGAAGACGCGCAGCCCGCGCAGCGTGATCCGGTCCCGGTTCATGCGCGGCCCTCGCTCAGCAGACCGGTGACTGCCACACCGGCTGACGCCTCCCGCCATGCCTCGGCGACGCGCACCGCGTCGGCGTTGGCGGGCACCTCGTGCACGCGGACGCACCAGGCGCCCGCCGTGGCCGCCAGGGCGGTCACCGCGACCGTGGCGTCGTCGGAGCCCGCGAACGTGCGGGCGGTGCCGTCGGGCGCGGCCAGCAGCCTGCCCAGGAAGCGCTTGCGCGACGCGCCAACGAGCACGGGGAAGGCCCGGCCGCCCCCGCGCTGCTCGTCCCGCCCCCGCGCTTCGCGCCCGCCCCCGCGCTGCTCGTCCCGCCCCCGCGCTTCGCGCCCGCCCCCGCCGAGGCGGGAGACGCGGTCCAGGTTCGCCAGGAGTGCCCAGTTGTGTTCGGGATGCTTGGCGAAGCCGAGCCCCGGGTCAACGACGATGCGCGCGGGGTCGACGCCCTCCGCCACCACCGCGTCCACCCGCCGACGCAGCTCGTCGCACACCTCCGCGACCACGTCGGCGTACACGGCCCGCTCCTCCATCCGGTGGCTGTGCCCACGCCAGTGCATCACGACATAGGGGACACCCGCACCTCCGACCAGCCGGGGCATGTCGGGGTCGGCGAGGCCGCCGCTGACGTCGTTGACCAGCCGGGCGCCCGCGTCCAGCGCGGCGCCGGCCACCTCCGCGCGCATGGTGTCCACGCTGACCGGCACGTTCTGCCGGGCCAGCCCCTCGATCACGGGGATCACCCGGCGCAGTTCCTCGGCGGCGGTGATGCGCTGCGCGCCCGGCCGGGTGGACTCCCCGCCCACGTCCACGATGTCCGCGCCCTGCGCCGCCAGCTCCAGCCCCCGGGCGATCGCCACGTCCGTGCCGAACCACGCGCCCCCGTCGGAGAAGGAGTCCGGGGTGACGTTCACCACGCCCATGATCAGGCAACGGCCCGGCTCGGGCAGCCCCGGCGGGCTTGCGCCGCGCCGCGCGCCGGCCAGCCAGGCGGGACCGGGCGCGCTCCCGGCGGCCGCGTCGCTCGTCACAGGGGTCAGCCTAGGCGCGCGGCTCCTGCGGCCGCTGCTTGGACCGGCGAATGGGGCGGGGTGGCGGGGCCGGAGACAGCGGAGCGCGGGGTGGCGGGGCCGGAGACAGCGGAGCGCGGGGTGGCGGGGCCAGAACTAGCAGAGGGCGGACCAGGCGGGTCAGCCCGAGCCTGCGGGCGATTCGGCGGACCTCCAAGGTGGGCCAGACCAGGAACGCCTCCGCCTCCAGCGCGGCGAGGGCGACCCGCGGCGCGTCCCTGGTCCCGGCGAACACGAAGAACCGGGGCACCCAGAGGGGGCAGAACTTGGCGTTGAACTTGTAGAGCGACTCGATCTGGAACCACCGGGACAGCCACAGCAGGACGCCGCGCCAGGCACGCAGCACAGGGCCGGCCCCGATCCGCTCGCCGCGCGCGAGCGTGGAGCGGAAAACCGCGAAGTTGAGCGAGACCCGCTTGACCCCGAGTTCCTGCGCCGCCTTCATGGTCTCCACGATCAGGAAGTCGTTGACCCCCGGCTGGGCGGTCCGCTCCCGGCGCATGAGGTCGAGCGACAGCCCGTCGGACCCCCAGGGGACGAAGTGCAGCAGGCCGCGCAGGACGCCGTTCTCGGTGGCGGTGGCGATGACGCAGTCCCCGTCCCCCGGCCCGCCGACGCGGCCGAGGGCCATGGAGAAACCCCGCTCGGTGGGGCTACCCCGCCAGGAATCCGCCCGGCGGATCAGCCGCCCCACCTCATCGGGCGGAATGTCCGACAGCCGCCGGACCTGCGCGGCGTAGCCCTGGCGGCACACCCGCGCGGTCATCTGCCGGACGTTGCGCATCTGCCGGCCCTGGAGGGAGAAGTCGGCCACGTCCACCACTGCCTCGTCGCCAAGTTCGAGCGCGGTCATCCCGCTCTCCCGGCACCAGATCTCGGCACCGAGTTCGCTGCAGCCCATCACGGCCGGGACCCACGCGTGCCTGGCCGCCTCGTCGAGGAAGGCGTTGATCGCGCCCGGCCACGCCTCGGGATCGCCGAGGGGGTCACCGCTCGCCAGCATCACCCCGGAGACCACGCGGTACCCAACGCAGGACTTGCGGGTGGGCGACCAGATCACGCTCTTGTCGTCGCGGAGCGCGAAGTAGCCGAGGGAGTCCCGGTGCCCGTGCTTGCCCAGCAGTCCCCTGATCTCTGCGGCGTCCCGCGGGCCGAGCCGGCACTTCGGGTGGGCCGGGCGCAGGAACAGGTAGACGGTCATTACCAGGGTGAACGCGCCAAGCGAGCTGGTCAGCAGGTTGAACAGGTCGCTGCGGCTCTCCGGCACGAACTGGACAGGCCCGCTGACGCCAACCAGGCCGTATGCCACGTGCACGGTCCGCTGCCACAGCGAGTAGTCCTTGGCGAGGCCGCGCACGAGCAGCAGGTAGGTGAGGCCGATGGCCAGGTCCGCGGCCACCAGGCCGGCGAAGACGCGCGCGGCCCACCACCGGGTCCCGGTGTCCCCCACCGCATAGAACTCGTCCCTGAAGAACAGCAGCATGGCCAGTACGATCGCGGAGGCGACGCCGGGAACCAGATATGGCGCGTGCACCACATGGATAACCACGCTGAACAACAGCAGCACGCTGACGGCCTGCCAGGCCCGCCGCTTCCGCCGCCGGAGCCCATGCGAGAGCATGAGGAGCAGCAGCCCGATGATCACGTCCGCGGTGGCGGTGACATTCGTCAGGACGCCCGGCACGAAGGGCGCCATCCGGTGCAGCCGGTGTTCAAGCTGGAGCTTGGGGATCGCGGAATTAACGACGTCGGCCAGGCCGATCCAGAAGCAAAGCCAGCCGGTAATGAACGGCACCCACCGGCGCTGCTGCCTGCGGTCGGGCGTGCGGGAACCCGGCTGGGGGTGGGCGTATTCCCCGTCGTCGCCGGCATCGGATGCCGTGGACAGGGCGCTGGGCTCGCTTGCTTCGGACATATGCGTGAGGCCCTGCGTCACGGGGTCAGCGTAGTCTCGCCGACGCTTTCCATGGGTAATCTCCCCGCTATCCGCAAACTACCCATGGGCGGGCCGGTTCCCTCCTTGCCGAGGGATCTCTCCCGCGCCTGGATTCCAGGCCATCCACAGTGCCCGGGTTTCCATGGTGTTGCCATCAAATGGCCGTGATTTGGTGGACCGGCCCGTTTTCTGAGGCTCAGCGGCGGTGCAGCAGCAGGCTCATGGCCTCCGCCCGGGTGGTGGCGCTGTCTCTGATGAGGCCGCGCACGGCGGAGGTCACGGTCTTCGCGCCGGGTTTCCGCACCCCCCGCATCGACATGCACAGATGCTCCGCCTCGATCACGACCAGCGCCCCGCGGGGCTCCAGCCCGCGCATGAGGGCGTCCGCGATCTGGCTGGTCATGCGCTCCTGGACCTGCGGGCGGCGGGCGTAGAGGTCCACCAGCCTCGCCAGCTTGGACAGCCCGGTGATCTGGCCCTTCTCGTTGGGGATGTAGGCCACGTGAGCCTGGCCGAAGAACGGGACCAGGTGATGCTCGCAGGTGCTGTAGACCTCGATGTCGCGGACCAGGATCAGCTCGTCGTGGTCGGCGTCGAACACCGTCCCGAGCACGTCCTCCGGGTGCTGGGTGAGCCCGGAGAACTGCTCGGCGTAGCCGCGGGCGACGCGGGCAGGCGTCTCGATGAGCCCATCCCGGTCCGGGTCCTCCCCGATGGCGAGGAGGATTTCCCGTACGGCCCGCTCGATCCGATCGAGGTCTACCGGCCCGGTCAAAGGGGCTCGCCAGGCACGGGGTCATCGGTCCCGAAGGGGGGGAGCCCCGTAGCCGAGCTGCCGAGGGCGCCCGCCGCACTCGGCGCACTCGCCGCACCGGTTTGGCCGTTGCCGGCGGACGGCAGGTCCTTGCCGTCCGAGGCGGCGGTCAGCGCGAGCTCCTTCGGCGTCAGGACCGGCGGACGGTCGGAGGGCAGCCGCTTCCCGTACCCGGTGTAGGAGCCGCGGGACGGGCGGGTCTGGATCGGCGCGAAGATCCGGAGCACCTCGTCCCTGCTCAGGGTCTCCTTGTCCATGAGCTGGAGGACCAGGTCGTCGAGGACCTCACGGTAGGTGACCAGGATCTCCCACGCCTCGTCGTGGGCCGCCTCGATGAGCCGGCGCACCTCCTCGTCGATCGTGGAGGCGATCTCCTCGGAGTAGTCCCTGGTGTGGGCCATCTCCCGGCCGAGGAACGGCTCGCTGTCACCATGGCCGAACTTGCGGGCGCCCAGCCGCTCGCTCATGCCGTATTCGGTCACCATGCCGCGCGCGATCTGGCTGGCCTTCTCGATGTCGTTGGCGGCGCCGGTGGTGGGCTCGTGGAAGACCAGTTCCTCTGCGGTGCGCCCGCCGAGGAGCATCGCCAGCTGGTCCATCATCTCCGACCGGGTGACTAGGAACTTGTCCTCCTGGGGGGCCGACGCGGTGTAGCCGAGGGCCCGGCCCCGGGGGATGATCGTGATCTTGTGCACCGGGTCGGCGTTCGGCAGCGCGTGGCCGACCAGCGCGTGACCGCCCTCGTGGTAGGCGATGAGCTTGCGCTCCTTCTCGGAGAGCAGGACGCTCTTGCGCTCGGGGCCGGCCATCACCCGGTCGATCGACTCCTCGAGCGCGGCCATCGTGATCTTCGTGCCGTTGGCGCGCGCGGTCAGCAGCGCCGCCTCGTTGATCACGTTGGCCAGGTCGGCGCCGGTGAAGCCGGCTGTCCTGCGGGCGATCAGGTCGAGCTCGACGCCGTCGGCGAACGGCTTGCCGCGGGCGTGCACGCGCAGGATGCCCTTACGCCCGGCCAGGTCGGGCTGGGCGACGACGATCTGCCGGTCGAACCGGCCGGGCCGCAGCAGCGCCGGGTCGAGGATGTCGGGCCGGTTGGTCGCCGCGATGACGATGACCCCGCCCTTGACGTCGAAGCCGTCCAGCTCGACGAGCAGCTGGTTGAGGGTCTGCTCGCGCTCGTCGTGACCGCCGCCGAAGCCCGCGCCACGGTGCCGGCCGACCGCGTCGATCTCGTCGACGAACACGATGGCGGGCGCGTTCGCCTTGGCCTGCTCGAACAGGTCGCGCACCCGGGAGGCACCGACGCCGACGAACATCTCCACGAAGTCAGAACCGGAGATCGAGTAGAACGGGACCCCCGCCTCCCCGGCGACGGCCCTGGCCAGCAGGGTCTTGCCGGTGCCGGGCGGGCCGTAGAGCAGGACGCCCTTCGGGATCTTGGCGCCGATCGCCTGGAACTTGCCCGGGGTCTGCAGGAACTCCTTGATCTCCTGCAGCTCCTCGATGGCCTCGTCCGCGCCGGCCACGTCGGCGAAGGTGGTCTTCGGCGTGTCCTTGGTGATGAGCTTGGCCTTGGACTTGCCGAAGTTCATCACCCGGGATCCGCCGCCCTGCATCTGGTTGAGCAGGAAGAAGAAGATCAGGATGATCAGGATGTAGGGCACAAAGCTGAAGATCACGCCCAGCAGGCTGTTCCCGGAGGGAACCTGGACGTTGTACCCGCCGCGCAACAGTTTCTGATTCCGCTTCGCCTGCAGGATCCCCGCCAGCACCTGCCCCTGGTTGCCGACCCAGCTCGCCTGCAGGCGCTGACCGGACACTGTGATGATCCGGATGGTCTGGTTCTTGTCGATCAGGGTGGCGTACGAGACCCGGTTGCTCTCGATGTCGGAGACAACCCTGGAGGTGTTAACCGTCTGATAGGTATTGCCGCGATTCGCGTACGTCAACACGATGAAGAACAGCAGCAGCATGACCAGGACCGCGACGAACGGCCCGCGGAAATAACGCTTGAGATCCATTGATCAACGACTCCGCCTGCTCCGGGCGGGTCCCTCCTGACCAGCCTGCGTTGTACCCCGCCGACCCCCGGCGGGACTGTGCTGCGTCCCTGTAACCATGTCGGCTTCCTTGTCGTCCCGGTAAAGGTGCGGGCTAGTTGACGTTACACCGCGCCCGGGACTCCTTGGGTGCACGTGCCACCCTGAGATTCCCGGCGGTCCTCTTCTCGCAACAACGCTCCCTGTCACTGATGGTGTTCCCCACCTGTTTTCCCGCCCTCTGCTAGCCCAGGCTCCGGTGTGCCGCTGTAGACCCAGGGGGCCAGCGTGCCGACGAACGGCAGGTTGCGGTAACGCTCGGCGTAGTCGAGCCCGTACCCGACCACGAAGTCGTCGGCGATGTCGAAGCCGGTGTACGCTACCTCGACGTCCATCCGCGCCGAGCCCGGCTTGCGCAGCAGCACGCACAGGCGCAGCGACGCGGGGCGGCGCGAGCGAAGGTTGCCCACCAGCCAGGACAGGGTTAGGCCCGAGTCCACGATGTCCTCGACAATCAGCACGTGACGGCCCGAGATGTCGGTGTCGAGGTCCTTGAGGATGCGCACCACACCGGACGACCTGGTGCCTGACCCATAGGAGGACACGGCCATCCAGTCCATCTCTACTGGCAGCCGCATGGCCCGGGCGAGATCGGCCATGACCATGACCGCGCCCTTGAGCACGCCTACGAGGAGGAGGTCGCGCCCGGCGTAGTCGGCGTCGATCTCGGCCGCGAGTTCCGCCACCCGCGCTTGGAGGCGGTCGGCCGGGATCAGGATCTCCTGCAGTTCGGCGCCCACATCAGTCGCGTCCAACCGGGCCCTCCGCTTTCCCATGACCGGCCGGCCCGCCCCGGCTGCCGGTGGTGAAGAGCAGCTTGCCACAGTGGCGCGTGCCGCGGACCCCCCCTGGCAGGTCCGTCCACCGCTGCCCGTGCCAGGCGGTGACCAGCCAGTCCAGGGCCTCGATGTGGCGCGCGGTCAGCGCGCCGGGAGGGCACCCGCCGTCGATGGCGGCCTGCCGCAGCACCCGGGTCCTGATCGCGGCCGGCAGGCCGGCCAGCAGGTCGGCCCGCCAGCCTCCGTCGGCGTCGCGGGCCAGCGCCGCCTGGCTGGCCGCGAGCTCATCCAGCACCTCGGCATCGGCCCGGATCTGGCTTGCGCTGCGGGCCAGGGCCTCGGCCACGCCCGGGCCGAGCGCGGCCTCCAGCGCGGGCAGCGCCCGGTGGCGGACCCGCGCCCGGGCATAGGCCAGGTCAGCGTTCTGCGGGTCGTCCCAGGGCCGCAGGCCAAGCGCCGCGCACGCCTCCCGCAACGTGGCGCGGCTGACCTGCAGCAGCGGCCGCCGGTACGGCCCGCGGGCGGCAGGCATTCCGGCCAGCGACCGGGCGCCCGAGCCGCGGGCCAGGCCGAGCAGGACGTTTTCGGCCTGATCGTCCCGGCTGTGGCCGAGAAGGACCGCTGTGGCACCGGTCCGGTGCGCGGCCTCGTCCAGGGCCTGGTACCGCGCGGTCCGCGCGGCCGCCTCCGGCCCGCCGTGCCCGGGCGCGCCCGGCACCAAGACGCTCGTGCGTTCGACCGGATCGAACCCGAGCCCGGCAAGGACCCGGGTCACCTCCAGTGCGCGCTCCGCCGACCCTGGCTGAAGCCCGTGGTCCACTGTGACGCCACCCGCGCGCAACTCATGCCGGGGCGCCTCATGGGCCAGGGCTGCCGCCAGGGCCAGCGAGTCGGCGCCGCCCGAGCACGCGGCCAGCACCAGGTCACCCGGGGCGAACTCGCCCAGGCACCGGCGGACACTGGAGCGGACCTCCGCGACCGCCGGGTGGGGGCCCACCGGGTCAGCCGCCGGCGGCCAGGGCACCACCGCCGTCCCCGACCCGGGCCAGCCAGAGGTGCGGGTCTGCGAGCTCTTCCTTGGTGGGGAGGGTCTCCGGCGAGGTCCACACCCGGTTGAAGACGTCCATGCCCGCCTCCCGCACCACGGTCTGGACGAACCGGGAGCCCTGCGCGTACTGCTTCATCTTTAGGTCGATGCCCAGGATCCGGCGGATCGCCTGCTCGACCCTGCCGGCGCTCGTCCGGCGGGCGTTGAACCGGGCCCTGATGTCGGCGACCGTGGGCACCACCTCCGGGCCGACGGCGTCCATGACGTAGTCGCCGTGGCCCTCCACCAGCGTCATGACGCAGGACAGCCGGTCCAGGATCTCCCGCTGCCGGGGCGTCTGCATGGCCTCGATGAGGCTCTCGGCGTGGCCGTTGCCGCGCACCGCGCCGGCGACGGCGTCCGCGGCGGCCCTCATCCGGTTCAGTATCGTCGCCGGGTCCAGCTCCGAAGCGAGCAGGAACTCGGTCATCTGCTGCTGGACATAGCCCCGGAGCCAGCTGACCGCGGTGAACTGGGTCCGGTGGGTCTCCTCGTGCAGGCACACCCAGCGCCTGAAGTCATGCGGGTCCACCCGGAGTTCGCGCTCCACCATGACGATGTTCGGCGCGACCAGGGTCAGCCGGCCGGCCGGCGCGGCATCCTCGGGCGCCGCCGGGTCCGGGGGAAGAAAGAGCTCGTACTGGCCGAGGACCCGCCCCGCGAGGTAGGCCAGAATGAGCCCGGCCTGCACGCCGGTGACCCGCGATCCCACCGTGGCGACCACGGAGCCCGCGTCCGGCACGCGCCCCTGCTCGCGCAGGTGCTCGACCAGTGGGTCGAGGACCACGCGGAAACCATCGATGTTGGCGCGGATCCAGCCGGGCCGGTCCACGACCGCGATCTGCCCGGCCTCTTCGGCGCTGAACATCCCGGTGACCCGCTGCACCGGCTCGGCGACGGTGGCCGCGAGGTCGTGCAACTCCACGACCACGGCCTTCGCCTCGGACAAGCTGACCTGAGGCCCCGGCCGCACCCACCGCACGCCGGTGGAGACGGCCACATCCCAGTCGATCATCTGTGCGCTGCTCACCCCTCCACGGTACGGCCATGCATCGGCTCGTGGTGACGCGACGCCTCCGCCAGCGGCGAAACGGCCTCGTAGCCAGCGCGAGCCGGGGCTGCGCTAACGGCAGCCGCAGCCCGCCAGCGCGGTCGCCATCGCGTCGATCGCGCGCGCGGCGGCCGAGAGCTGGCTGGCCCGGGGGACCTGGTCGGCCATGAACGCGAAGGCCAGGAGGTGGCCGCTGGCGTCGTCGGTGATCCCGGCGAGGCTCGCCACCTTGTTCAGGTTCCCGGTCTTGGCCCGGACCATCCCCAGGGCCGCGGAGCCGAAACTGCCGCCGAAGACGCTCTGCCCGGGCGCCAGGGTGCCGGAGAAGCCGGCCACGGGCATGCCAGCGATGACCGCCCGCAGCGCCGGCCGGCCGGACCAGGCGGCCAGCCGGACCACGGTGGCCAGCGCCTGCGGGGTGACCCGGTCCAGCGGGGACAGGCCGCTGCCGTCCACCAGCTGGATGCCGCGCCCCGCGCCGAGCCTGCCGAGCACCGCCGTGACCGCGCCGGCGGCGCCGGCGAACGTGGCGGGCCTGCCCGTGCGCAGCGCGACCTGCCGGGCCAGGTCCTCCGCGATCACGTTGTTGCTCTCCCGCAGCATCCAGCCCACGATCGCCGACAGCATGGGCGAGCTGACCGCGGCGATCACGCGCCCGCCCCGCGGCCGGTCACCGGGGTGGGGCTGCCCGGGCACCCGGATGCCGTCCCGGCGGAGAAAGCGGGCGAAGGCCGCCGCCGCGTCCGCCGCCGGCGTGAGCGACCGTGGCCGGTAGTTGTTGGGGTCGTCGGCGTCCTGCGGGGCGCCGGCGGGGGTCAGCCGGCCCTGGTCCACTTCCAGCGAGGTGATCGGGGTGACGTTGCCGGTGGAGACGTAGCTGATCGTCCAGCCCGGCGCGGTCGTCGGCCCGGTGAACAGCGCGGTGTCGTAGGCCAGCCGCACCCGCCGTTCACCGCGTGCGTGCAGCCAGCGAGCCGTCGCGCCCGCCAGCGACGCGAGCGTAGCGGGTTGCGGGTAGTCCGAACTTGGCGGCGGGCCAGCGGCGAGCGTGGGATCACCCCCGCCGACCAGGACCACGGAGCCGGGCGTCCTGCCGCTGACCACACGGGTGGTGAACCTGGCGGACGGGCCCAGTGTGCTCAGCGCGGCCACCGCGGTGAGCAGCTTCGCGCTGGACGCGGGCTCGAAACCCGACCCGGCCTGCTGCGAGAACAGCACCGAGCCCGACTGCAGGTCGGTGACGACCAGCCCGACGTGCGCGCCGAGCGCGGGCGCCGCCGCCAGGGGCGTGAGCGCGGTGGCTAGGCGCCGCCGGCTCGGCGCGGACCCCTGCGCGCTGTCGGGTATGAGCACCGACCCCGGCAGCACCACCCGGGCAGTGGCCACCCTCGGCACGTGCCACAAGGCGAGCCGCGCGGGCAGCATCTTGGCGACCGCCAGGCCCGCACCCAGGGTGAACACGTTGAGCAGCGCGAGCGCGGCCAGCGCGGTCACCCCGTTGCGGTTCGTCACCCCCGGTCCTCTCACGAGATGCTTGACTTGCCGGGTGGGTGCCCGCCCGGCGTGACCGCCCCGGGCTCGCGAAGCCGTAGGCGCGGCGCACGTCCAGGTGGTGGACATCCAGGCGATGGAGTCACATCATTGTCGCCCCGAGGGAGGCGAGGAGTGGAGTTCGACGTAATCATCGAAATCCCCAAGGGTCAGCGCAACAAGTACGAGATGGACCACCTGACCGGCCGGATCAGGCTGGACCGGATGCTGTTCACATCTACCCGGTACCCCTCGGACTACGGGTTCATCGAGGACACGCTCGCCGACGACGGCGATCCACTCGACGCGCTGGTGCTCCTGGAGGAAGCGACGTTCCCCGGCTGCCTCATCCGCTGCCGGGCCATCGGCATGTTCCGGATGCGGGACGAGAAGGGCCTCGACGACAAGGTGCTCTGCGTCGCCGCGACCGACCCGAGGATGGCTCACCTGCGCGACATCGCCGACGTCAACCGCTACGACCGGCTGGAGATCCAGCACTTCTTCGAGGTGTACAAGGAGCTCGAGCCCGGCAAGAAGGTGGAGGGATTCAGCTGGGTGGGCCGGGCGGAGGCGGAGGCGCAGATTGAGGCCACCCGCCAGCGCGCCGCGGCCGGGCCGCACCCGGGGCGATAGCCGCACGGGCGGCGCCCGCGGTCGCGGCTCACGCCCGGGGAATGATGGCGTCCGCGCTGGCCAATGCGCCACACTGGTCATAGGGACATGGCAAGGAGGGTCCCGTGGCTTACTCGGATGAGGTGCTCGGCCGGGCGCCCCTGTTCCAAGCGCTGGACGAGGAGGGCACGAAGGCGCTACGGGCTGGGATCGTCGAGGTCACGCTGGCGCGCGGAGACGGGCTGTTCGACGAGGGGGACGAGGGCGACCGGCTGTACGTGGTGCTCGACGGCAAGATCAAGCTGACCCGGACCGCAACCGACGGCAGGGAGAACCTGCTGAGCGTGCTCGGGCCCGGTGAGATGTTCGGGGAACTATCCCTGTTCGACCCGCGGCCCCGGACCGCGAGCGCGGTCGCCGTCACCGATGCCCGGCTTGCCGCCCTCGGCCACGACTACCTCCGCCACTGGCTCACGGGGCGGCCGGACGTGGCCATGCACCTGCTGCGCGCGCTGGCACAGCGGCTGCGCCGCACCAACGACGTCCTGGCCGACCTGGTGTTCACCGACGTGCCCGGCCGCGTCGCCAAAGCCCTGCTTGACCTCGCCGACCGGTTCGGGGAGCAGCAGGAAGCGGGGCTCGAGGTGCACCATGACCTCACCCAGGAGGAACTGGCACAGCTCGTCGGCGCGTCCCGGGAGACGGTCAACAAGGCCCTCGCGGACTTCTCCGCGCGCGGCTGGCTGCAGCTGCACGCCAAGTCGGTCCTGATCCTGGACCGGGAACGGCTGGCCAGGCGGGCACGCTGAGGGCCGTACTCCCTTTTTTAATACCGAACGCCTGGCGGCAGCCGGCCTTGGTCCTTCAGGTACTCGAGCTGCGCGCGGACCGACCACGCGGCGAACGGCCAGAGGGAGCGGTCCACGTCGGAGTAGACGCGGGCGACGATCTGGGCCGTGGTGCGGTCGCCCGCGTCCAGCGAGGCGGTTATCTCGGCCAGCCGCTCCTGGCGATGCGAGATGTAGTAGTCGAGCGTGGCCGCGGGGTCGGTCAGGACGGGGCCGTGACCGGGCAGCAGAACACCGAGTTCCGCCTGGTCGGTGAGGGCTCGCAGGCGGTCGAGCGTGGCCAGGTAGTCCGCGAGGTTGCCGTCGTTCGCGATGACCGTGGTGCCGCGGCCCAGGACCGTGTCGCCGGTGAGCAGTGCGTGGTCGGCCGGGAGGTGGAGGCAGACGGAGTCCGCCGTGTGGCCGGGGGTGGCGACCACCTGGAGCTCGCACCCGGCCGCCGTGATCGTGTCGCCCGGGGTCAGGCCTTCGTCGCCGAGGCGGAATGCGGGGTCGGCGGCGAGCACGGGGGCGCCGGTCAGCGCGGCGAACTCCGCTGCGCCGTCGGCGTGGTCGGGGTGGGAGTGGGTGAGCAGGATCTGCGCCACGGTCTGGCCGGCCGCGCTGACCTGGTCGCGGACGCGGAGCAGGTGACCGTGGTGATCGGGACCGGGATCCAGCACCACGGCCTGCGCGCAGCCGGGCTCGGCGATCACCCAGGTGTTGGTGCCCTCCAGCGTCATCGGCGAGGGGTTGGGCGCCAGGACGCAGCGTGCGCGCGCGGTGCCCGCGCCGTCGATCACAGCGGGTACTCCACGCCGGCGGGCACGGTCAGCCACGCGGCGCCGTCGGCGAGGAGGACCTCGGGGATCAGGGCGGTGATCCGCCGCCGCGCCGCCAGCGCGGCCGGCACGTGGCCGCAGTCGCGCAGTTCCCCGAGCGTGACGGCGGTAGGAGGCCACAGCGCGATCTCCCCGCGCCCAGCGGCCGCGAGGGCCTCACCGGGCTCCAGCCAGGCGGTCTCATCGGCCTCCCCGCTGACGTCCCTGGCGTGCTGGCCGCTGGGCAGCGCGGCGGCGAAGAACCTGGTATCGAACCGGCGCTCCTCCGTCACCGGGGTGATCCAGCGGGCCCAGGGCCGCAGCAGGTCGCTGCGGAGCACGAGCTCGCGCCGGCGCAGCAGTCCGCCGAGGGAGAGCGAGCCCGCCAGCAGCGCCCGGCGGTCGGCCTCCCACCCCTCGTCCCCGGTTCTGGGCAGCATCGTCGCGCGGTCGGGTCCGGCCAGCAGCACGCCGGACTCCTCGAACGTCTCGCGCACGGCCGCGCACACCAGGGCGCGGGCGAGCGCGGGCGGTGCATCGAGCAGCCTGGCCCACTCCGCCGCGTCCGGGCCCGCCCACGCGACGTCCTCGTCACCGTCGGCGGCGTCAACTGATCCGCCTGGGAACACGTACGCCCCAGGCGCGAACGCCATGGAGGACCTGCGGCGGAGCATGTAGACCTCCATGCCCCCACCCGCCCTCACCGCGGGGCGCAACAGCATCACAGTGGCTGCATCGCGCGGCGCAACCGGGGCGACGGTGCCGTCAAGCACCTCGCGGGCCCGGGCCGCGAACTGCGGCGGAAGCCGGATGGCGGGCCGGCCCGGGCTCACCGGCGGTTCAGTCACTGACCTCTACGATCAGCTCGACCTCGACGGGTGAGTCGAACGGCAGCGCCGCCGTCCCCACCGCGGTCCGTGCGTGCCGTCCAGCCTCGCCGAACACCTCGAGCAGCAGCTCGCTGGCGCCGTTCACCACCTGCGGCTGCCCGGTGAACCCGGGGTCGCTGGCCACGAACCCCGCCACCTTGACCACGCGCACCACCGCCGACAGGCTGCCGGTGACCGAGGCGACCGCGGCCAGGGCGTTCAGCGCGGCGGTCCGGGCCAGCGCCGCCGCCTCGGCGGCGGTTACCTCCGCCCCGACCTTCCCGGTCATCAGCAGCTTGCCGTCCACCATCGGCAGCTGCCCGGCGGTGTACACGTACGGGCCGGTGCGGACGGCGGGCACGTACGCCGCGAGCGGGACCGGCACCATGGGCAGAGTCAGCCCGAGCGCGGCCAGCCTGGCCTCCGGGGTCTCGGTCACTCCCTGGGCCGTTTCATGTAGGCGACGAGCTGCTCGGAGCTTGGGCCGGGCACCACGGCCACCAGCTCCCAGCCGTCGTCGCCCCAGTTGTCGAGGATCTGCTTGGTCGCGTGCACCAGCAGGGGCACCGTCACGTACTCCCACTTCACCATGGCGCCACCCTAGAGCACCCGGCAGCGCCGCCGGGTGTCTCTACCTGCCTGAGCCGTCCCCGGCGCCGGCGCCGGTGCTCTCAAATGAGCAGCGCGTCCGCTGTGATGCTGCCTGAGCCGTCCCCGGCGCCGGCGCTGGTGCTCTCAAATGAGCAGCGCGTGCGCTGTGATGCTGCCTGAGCCGTCCCCGGCGCCGGCGCCGGTGCTCTCAAATGAGCAGCGCGTGCGCTGTGGTGCTGCCTGAGCCGTCCCCGGCGCCTTATGCGGCTTCCGTGGTCCCGGGCGACGGCGGGCCGGACCCAGGCGGAAGCTCGCTGGGGCGGTCCGCCTCAGGGAGCGGCGGGATCTCCGGGTCGGCCAGTTGCGCCTGGGGCGGCGGCTCGACCTCGGGCAGCGGCTCGACCTCGGGCGGCGGCTCGATCTCGGGCAGCGGGTGGCCGCTGATCTCCGCCTCTGCCTCGGCGACCTCCGCGTCGCCGGTGTCCGCGAGGGAGGGCCCGACGACCGCCCGCTCGCTCGGCGTCATCTTCTCGAAGAACCTCAGCAGTTCGACCGGGACCGGCATGACCAGGGTGCTGTTGCGCTCCGAGGCGACCTCGACCACGGTCTGGAGCAGCCGCAGCTGGAGCGCTGCCGGGTCGCGGGCCATGACGTTGGCGGCGGCGGCGAGGCGCTTGGAGGCCTGGTACTCACCGTCGGCGGTGATGATCCTCGCCCGGCGCTCGCGCTCGGCCTCCGCCTGGCGGGACATGGACCGCTTCATGCCCTCGGGCAGGTTCACATCCTTGATCTCCACCCGCTCGACCCGGATGCCCCACGGTCCCTCGGTCGGCTCGTCGATGATCCGCCGCAACTCGCGGTTGACGACCTCGCGCTCCGCCAGGAGCTGGTCCATCTCGGACTGGCCGATGATCGACCGGAGCGAGGTCTGCGCCTGCTGGGACACCGCGAACATGTAGTTCTGCACGTTCACGACCGCCTTGATCGGGTCGACCACGCGGAAGTACACGACGGCGTCCACCCGCACGCTGACGTTGTCCCTGGTGATTCCCTCCTGAGCGGGAACCGCCATGGCGATGATCTGCATGTTGACTTTTTGCATCCGGTCCCCGACCGGCCGGATGAGGGTCAGCCCGGGACCGCGGGTCTCGGGCAGGACCTTGCCGAACCGGAAGACCAGCGCGCGCTCGTACTGCTGCACTACCCGAATCGACCGGCCGACCGTGATCAGCCCGCCGACCACGATGATGACAAGAATCACAAGGAGCGCTGCGAGCATGGGAACACCCCTTTTCTGCCGCTGCGCGCGGCCTAGGTGGCCGCCTGTAGGTGTGTGCCCAGCCTAATGACAATCCCCGCGTGCGCCAGAGCCCAAAACCGGGCGGCGCGTCGCGTGGCAGGTCACGGCCTGCGGTGCGACCGGACCGCGGCCAGGGCGGGAACCGCGCGCGGCCGGTGCCGGAACAGCAGGGCAGCGCGGATAGCCTCGATTAGCAGTGCCGCTGACCAGGCAGGCGGCTTGACAGGGAGCAGGGTGTGCGGGCACGGGACAGCGACTGGGAGGGCGTGCGGCTGCACGTCGTTACCGGCAAGGGCGGCACCGGTAAGACCACGGTGGCGGCCGCGCTGGCCCTGGCGCTCGCGTCGGCGGGCGGGCGCGTGCTGCTCATGGAGGTAGAGGGCCGCCAGGGGATCGCCCAGCTGTTCGACACCCCGCCGCTGCCGTACGGGGAGCGCAAGGTGGCGGTGGGCCCCGGCAGCCTGGGCGTGCCGGGCGGCGACGTCTACGCACTCGCAGCTGATCCCGAGTCGGCGCTCATCGAGTACCTGGAGATGTTCTACAACCTCCGGCACGCGGGACGGACGCTCACCCGGCTCGGCATCGTCGACTTCGTGACCACGATCGCGCCTGGGCTTCGCGACGTCCTGCTGGCGGGCAAGGCCGTTGAGGCCACCCGGCGCCAGGTCCGCGGGCGCCGCGCCTACGACGCCGTGGTCATGGATGCTCCGCCGACCGGCCGCATCGCGCGCTTCCTCAACGTCGCCACCGAGATTTCCGGCCTGGCCAAGGTGGGGCCGATCCGGGGCCACGCCGACACAGTGCAGGGCGTGATCCGGTCGCCCCTGACCGCCGTTCACTTCGTCACCGTGCTGGAGGAGATGCCGGTGCAGGAGACGCTGGACGGGCTTGCGGAACTGCGCGGTCTCCCGGGCGGCAAGCTGCAGCTCGGCGCCGTCATGATCAACATGGTCCGGCCGACAGCGCTGACCGACGACCAGCTCACGGCGGCGGCCATCGGCCAGCTCGACCCCCACGAGCTCGCGCTTGGCCTGAAGGCGGCCGGCATCGACGGCGGCCTGGGCCCGGACGGGGGCGCCGACGTGGCCACCGCGCTCGCGGCCGAACTCGGCGAGCACGCGCTGGAGGTGCTGGCCCAGCGCGAGCACCGGCGCATGCTGTCGGACACCGGCCAGCCGTGTTACGAGCTTCCGCTGATCACCGACGGCATGGACCTGGCCGGGCTGTACCGGCTGGCTGCGGCCCTGCAAGAGCAGGGGGCGGCGTGACGGGCCAGGGCACGCCGCGACGGCTCGAGGTGGACCGGCTCCTCGACGACCCGCGCACCCGGATCATCGTGTGCTGCGGCTCCGGGGGCGTGGGCAAGACGACTACGGCGGCTGCGCTCGGCCTGCGGGCCGCCGAGCGGGGCAGGCACGTGGTCGTGCTCACGGTCGACCCGGCGCGCCGGCTAGCTCAGTCAATGGGCCTGTCCAAGCTGGACAACACGCCGCGCCCGGTGCCGCTGCCGCCAGACGTTCCTTCCGGGGCGAGCCTGCACGCGATGATGCTCGACATGAAGCGCACGTTCGACGAGATCGTCGAGGCGCATTCCGACCCGGACCGGGCGGAGCAGATCCTGGCCAACCCCTTTTACCAATCGCTGTCGTCGAGCTTCGCCGGCACCCAGGAGTACATGGCGATGGAGAAGCTTGGCCAGCTGCGGCGGAGCGATCAGTGGGACCTGATCGTTGTGGACACCCCGCCCAGCCGCTCCGCGCTCGACTTTCTCGACGCCCCGCAGCGGCTGTCCCGGTTCCTGGATGGCCGCCTGATAAAGCTGCTCACCGCCCCCACCCGGGCCGGGGGCCGGGCCTACCTGAAGGTGGTCAACGCCGGGTTCACCATGCTCGCCAACATCGTCACGAGGGTGATCGGCGCCCAGGTGCTGCGGGACGTGCAGACCTTCGTGGCCGCTATGGACACCATGTTCGGCGGCTTCAGGGAGCGGGCCGAAGACACCTACCGGCTGCTCCAGACGCCCGGCACCGCGTTTCTCGTGGTCGCGACGCCGGAACCGGACGCGCTCCGAGAGGCGTCGTACTTCGTCGAGCGGCTGTCGGAGGACCGGATGCCGCTGGCCGGGCTGGTCCTCAACCGAGTGCACCGTTCCCCGGCGGCCCGCCTGTCAGCCGTCCGTAGCCTGGCCGCGGCCGAGGCCTTGCAGCCCGTCGGCGCCCCCACGACTTTGCCGAACGGAGGCGGCGGGGCACCCGCCGACGCCACCGGCTACCCGCTCGTCGTGGCCGCGCTCCGGCTGCACGCGGAGCGGATGCAGCTCATCGCCACCGAACGGCGCCTTGCCCAGCGCTTCACCGCGGCACACCCGGGCGTACCGGTCGCCCAGATACTCGCGCAGCCAGAAGACGTGCACGACCTGGCCGGCCTTCGCGCAGTAGGAGAAAACTTCAGCGCCGACTGACCGCAGCAGCATTTGTTCGCCAACCCCACACTGGCCCAGGACCCAAGCCGGTGACGCGCCGTCAGCTCCTAAGCGGACAGCAACCGGGATTCGTGGGGGTTCCGGGGGCTCGGGCCCCCGGGCTAGCACAGCGGTGAGGTTGAGGCGAAGCCGCCCGAAGGGCGGCGAGCAAGCCTCGACGCCTCTAGCTCGCCACGAGCTGGGGGTCGTCCGCGGTGCGCTCGTAGGCGTTGCGGGCGTTCTCGAGCAGCTCACGCCAGGATGAGACGTCCGGGCGGCGGCGCAGCAGCGCCCGGCGCTCCCGCTCGGTCATGCCTCCCCAGACCCCGAACTCGATCCGGTTGTCCAAGGCGTCCGCGAGGCACTCGGTCCTCACTACACAGCCACGGCAGATCAGCTTGGCCCGGTTCTGCGCCGCACCCTGGACGAAAAGCTCGTCGGGGTCCGTGTCCTTGCACGCGGCGCGGGCGGTCCAGTCAGCGATCCACATGTGGTCCAACTCCCCCTGATCGTCACGCCCCTACGGGGTCGTCACGCCGGATGGCGTTCACTTGCGGTCCAGGCCGACAGCTCGGGGGCCGACTCCTGGTTGTCGTGGTTGCGAAACCGTAACTTACGGAAGTCCGGGGCCAGGCGCTAGACCCCGTATGGTCCATTTCAGAGATAGCCCACATGGGCCATGTCGCATACAGTCCGTAGTCCCTAGGTTAACGTTAGGTAGCTTCTTGCTGGCCAGCAAGCCGCCGGAGGGGCACGCGGAGCCGCCAACTCCCGGCGGCAGCCCTCCCACGCCGGCGGCCGGGCGTACCCTGATTCCGTGCCGACACCAAGATTCCCTGGCAAGCGGCCGCCGCCAGGTCTCCTGCGTAAGAGGCCGGTACCCAGGTCCTCGGGCAGAAAGCCGCCCCCCAGCTTCATGAGCCAGCACAGGTTCCTGGCCAGCGCCAGCGCAATCACCCGGCTCGTGCTCGCTTCCGCGGTCGGCGGCGCCCTCGTTGCCGGCATCGCGCTGCCCGTCGTGGGCGGTCTGGGCACAGTGATCCGCAACGGGGCTGACAAGTTCAACACGCTGAGCACCCCGGAACTGCACCAGCTTCCGGTCCGCTCGGTGCTTCTTGACCGGCACGGCAAGGTGCTCGCGTACTACTACCCGCGCAACATCGACCGGGTTCCGGTGCCGTACGCTCAAATCTCCCCGATGATGCGGGACGCCATCGTCGCGATCGAGGACTACCGCTTCTACCAGCACGGCGCGATCGACTTCAAGGGAACCATCCGCGCGCTCCTCAACAACCTGGCGCACCGGCCCATCCAGGGCGGCTCCACGCTGGCCCAGCAGTACGTGAAGAACGTGGAGATCCTGTCCGCGGCCAACCCGCAGCTGGCGTTCGCCAACGCCACCGAGGACACGATCGGGCGAAAGATCCGCGAGCTGGCTATGGCCGCCAAGGTCGAGCACTCGATGTCCAGGAATGAGATACTCGCTGGGTACCTGAACGTCGCGTACTTCGGCAACGAGGCCTACGGCATCGAGGTCGCCGCGGAGCGCTACTTCAGCACCACGGCGGCCAAGCTCACGCTCGCCCAGGCGGCCACCCTCGCGGGCATCGTCCAGGATCCGAGCCTCTACGACCCGATCGCCAACTCGGGCAACGCCGTGGCCCGGCGGAACGTGGTGCTCGCCCGGATGGCCCAGCTGCACTACATCACCACGGCCACTGCGGCGGCGACGGAGAAGCAGCCGCTGGGGCTGAACGCGGCAACCCCGCAGAGCGGATGCACCAGCAAGTCAGCGAAGTACGCCGCGTACTTGTGCGACTACGTGATCGCGGTCATCAAGCACGACGCGGCCTACAAGCAGGTCTGGGCCAGGCTCAACGGCCTTGGCGGGCTGACCATCACCACGACGCTCGACCGCAAGGACCAGCTGGCCGCTAACCGCGCCGTCGACTACATACTTCCGCCGCCGCCGAACAGGCTCAACCCCGGAAATAATGCCGACACCGAGGTGCTCATCCAGCCTGGCACCGGCAAGGTGCGCGCGATCGCCATCGACCGGCGGTACGGCCCCGGCCCCGGCCAGAACCAGATCGACTACGCGGTTGGCCCGCAGTACGACGGTGGCCAGGGGGTGCAGATCGGGTCCACTGGCAAGGTCTACGTCATGGTGACCGCGCTGATGCAGGGCATACCGTTCGGCTACGCGAAGAAGGTGCCCTACTCCGCCCAGATCTCTGGCTACACCAACTGCAAGGGCCAGCCCGCGGGCACCATGCTGCCAAACGGCCAACTGGGGTGGAGCCTGCACAACGACGAGAGCGAGCCCGGAGGCAATTACACCCTCTATACCGGCACGACCGCGTCGATCAACGTGTTCTTCGCCTACCTGGAGCAGAAGGTGGGCCTTTGCGCCTCGGTCAAGACTGCCGCCCAGATGGGCCTGACCTGGCCAAACGGAAAGTCACTGCTCAAGCCCTACAAGGGCCACGCGAGCGCGGACAACTATCCGTCGTTCACCCTCGGCTCCGTGGCCGTCACGCCCATGGCGGTCGCCGCGGCCGACGCGACCCTGCCGGCTCGCGGCATCTTCTGCAGCCCCATCGCCATCACCAAGATCGTGACCGACACCGGCCAGAATCTGCCGGTGGAGTCGGCGAACTGTCGTCGCGTGCTGCCCCAGACCATCGCGGACGCGGCCAACTACATCTTGCGGGGCGACCTCAACGGCGCGGGAACGGCGAGCGCGGACAATATCCCGCGGCCGGCCGCCTCCAAGACGGGAACGGCAGACAGCTACATGTCCGCGTTCTTCGTCGGCTATACGCCGGACCTGCTCGGGGCGGTCTGGGTGGGCAACCCGACCGATCCGGCGCTCCACCCGATGCAGGGCACGGGGTCCTGTTACCGGACCGCTTCCGGCACGTTCTACTGCCCCGGGTTCATGTACGGCTCGATGGCACCGGGCAACACCTGGATGCTCACGTTCCTGCACGCCGCGCTGGCTGAGCCGCCGCTCAACTTCGTGCCGGTGCCGCCCGGAAGCGCCCTGTTCTCAATGGGGAACGGGCTCGTCGCGCCGAAGCCGCCCAAGAAGCCGCGCCACCACGGCCCGGGTCCCGTCCCCACCCCCGTCCCCCCAGCTCATTAGGCCTGGCCGCCGAGCTGCCGGCGGACCTCGGCGGCGACCCGGGCGCCTTCGGCCCGCCCGGCGACCTGCGGCGTGAGCACCTTCATGACCTGGCCCAGCGAGCGCGGGCTGTCCGCCCCGGTTTCCTCGATGGCGGCCGCGACCAGCGCGCCGAGTTCGCCGTCGTTGAGCTGAGCGGGCAGGTAGGCGTCCAGAACCGCGCCCTCGGCCAGTTCGGCCGCGGCCTGCTCCTCCCGGCCAGCCGCCGCGAACGCGTCGGCGGCCTCGCGGCGCCGTTTCGCTTCCCGGGTGAGCACCTGAATGACCTCGTCGTCGGACAGGTCCCGGGCCGACTTCCCCGCGACCTCCTCCCTCGTCACCGAGGTCAGCGCCATCCGCAGAGTCCGGACCCGGACCTGGTCGCGTGCCTTCATCGCGGCGGTGAGATCGCCGCGGAGCCGGTCCTTGAGTGCAGCCATAGACCCATCCTGCCCGAGCCGAGTCCGCCGGTACCCGGCTCGGCCGGACCGGGGCTCATGGGACCATAGATCAATGCGAGCACCCACGCGAACGCTCACGTTCGCCGCCGTGGCCGGCGCCGCCGTGTTCGGCTACGCGTCCGTGATCGAGCGGAACTGGTTCGCGCTGCGCCGGTTCGAAGTCCCGATCCTGCCTGCAGGCGCGGAACCCGTCCGGGTGCTCCACATCTCCGACATACACCTGACCCCGGGACGCCACCGGCTTTTGTCGTGGATCAGAAGCCTGGACGCCCTCGCCCCGGATCTCGTGGTCAACACGGGGGACTCGATTGCCCACCGACAGTCCGTTCTGCCGCTTCTTGAAGGGCTCGGGCCCCTCCTGGACCGGCCTGGCGTATTCGTCTACGGCTCCAATGACTTCTATTCGCCGATTCCCCACAACCCCCTGCGCTACCTGTGGGAGGCCTCGTCGGCGCGGCACCGCACAGTGCCTGACTTGCCGTGGGCCGAGTTGGGCGCGGGCCTCGCCGCGGGCGGGTGGATGGACGCGAACAATGCCCGGGGGCGGATCAAGGCGGGTGGCCTCGACATCGAGGTGGGCGGAGTGCATGACTCGCACATCGACCGCGACCGTTACCACCAGATCGCCGGGCCCACCGACGCTGCCGCTGACCTGCGGCTCGGCGTCATGCACTCCCCGGAGCCCGAGATCATGGACCAGTTCGCGGCCGACGGCTACGACCTGCTGCTGGCCGGGCACACGCACGGCGGCCAGGTCTGCCTGCCCGGCTTCGGGGCGCTGGTCACCAACTGCGGCATCGAGCCGGAGCGCGCCAGCGGCCTGCACCGGCACCCCCTGCACGGCGATCCGGACCGGCCGTGGCTGCACGTGTCCGCCGGGCTGGGGACGTCGCCGTGGGCGCCGGTGCGGTTCAGCTGCCGGCCGGAGGCAAGCCTGCTCACGCTGGTTCCGCGGATCGGTTAAACTGCCGGAGGTCCCGGGCCGTGCGCGCCCGGGACGCTAGCCGCTCAGGCGGCGGGGTGTGGCGCAGCTTGGCAGCGCGCTTCGTTCGGGACGAAGAGGCCGCCGGTTCAAATCCGGCCACCCCGACCAGTTCAGAGGGTATGTGGCATCGCCAGGGTGACTCTCGCCCGGTGCTGAGTAACTAAGTGAGTAACTACGCATCGGGCTTGTCCTCGAAGATGCGATCCATGACATCGGCGCCGTGCACGATGACGGGCCGGATCTGCTTACGGTAGATCGTCTCGGTAGTCGCGCTGCCGCTGTGGCCGACCAAGCGGGATATCTGCTCAATCGGAACGCCAGCGTCAGAGAGCAGTGAAACGAAGCTGTGCCGTAGCTCGCGCGGCGTCCACTCATGAGGATCGAGTCCGGCCGCAGCGACGACCTTGCGGAAGGAATGCCGGACGTGTGATGCATCGGCCGGCGTCCCGGGCTGTCAGCGCAGGCATGGATCACCGGAGAGAAGAGCGAGTGGACGATCGGGAGATCCGCCGCCGGGGCAAGGGTAGAAAGGGGCACTCGCCGCTGGTGGGCGGCAGCCTGGCCCGCTGCCTTAGCGCGGCGGCGCACCGGCGCGGGCCGCTGCCGCTACGCGGTCAGCCCCGCACCCGGCCCACTGGCGGTAACCGCCGTCAC
>Ga0207646_10001865_pt1 | contig 25411 bp, 26 predicted proteins | sample KBSK5502metaG_FD_184343 | JGI IMG/M metagenome (GOLD analysis project Ga0207646, IMG submission 184343) | Corn, switchgrass and miscanthus rhizosphere microbial communities from Kellogg Biological Station, Michigan, USA - KBS K5-50-2 metaG... | ecosystem: Host-associated > Plants > Roots >...
CGAACCGACCCGCCGCGCGTTGCTCGAGAAGCGAGCCGAGATCGCGGAGAAGCTCCGGAATGGCGGGAGCTTCCATTTCCTATCCGGGACGGCGGACGTTCGCGAGCGCGAGTGGCGCGTCGCGGATGTTCCCGCGGATCTGCGCGTGCGAAAGGTCGAGATCACCGGACCGACCGACCGCAAGATGGTCATCAACGCGCTGAACTCCGGCGCCTCCGTGTATATGGCCGACTTCGAAGACGCCAACACGCCGACGTGGGCGAATATGGTCGAAGGCCAGCGCAACCTCATCGACGCGGTCGAGCGCAAGATCTCGTTCAAGAATCCGGACGGACGGGAGTACACGCTCAACGGCGAGATCGCGACGCTCGTCGTTCGGCCGCGAGGCTGGCATCTCGTCGAGCGGCACCTCTCCATCGACGGCGCTCCGATCTCCGGCGCGGTGTTCGATTTCGGCCTCTACGTATTCCACAACGCGAGGCGCCTGCTCGAGCGCGGGAGCGGACCGTACTTCTATCTGCCGAAGATGGAGAGCCACAAAGAGGCTCGGCTCTGGAACCAGATCTTCGACTGGACGGAGAACGAGCTCGATCTCGGTCACGGGAAGATCAAGGCGACGGTGCTCGTCGAGGTGCTGCCGCTCGCGTTCGAGATGGAAGAGGTGCTCTACGAGCTCCGCGACCACAGCGCGGGCCTGAACGCCGGACGCTGGGACTACATGTTCAGCATCATCAAGAAGCTCGGCGATCGGAAGGAGTTCATCCTTCCGGATCGCGGGCAGGTGGCGATGACCGTGCCATTCATGCGCGCGTACACCGAGCTCCTCGTGAAGACGTGCCACAGGCGCGGCGCGTTCGCGCTCGGCGGTATGGCCGCGTTCATCCCCAATCGGCGGGACCCGGCGGTGACCGAGACCGCGCTCGCGAAGGTCCGCGACGACAAGAAGCGCGAGGCCAGCGACGGCTTCGACGGGACGTGGGTCGCCCACCCCGATCTCGTCGAGACGGCCATGAGCGAGTTCGACCGAGCGCTCGGGAAGAAGCAGAACCAGCTCGACCGCCAGCGGCCGGAGGTCGCCGTCACCGCGGCGCAGCTCCTCGACGTGCGGATCCCCGGCGGCACGATCACGGACGCGGGTCTGCGCACGAACGTGAGCGTCGGGATCCAATACATCGCCTCGTGGCTGCGCGGGACCGGCGCGGCCGCGATCAACAACCTCATGGAGGACGCCGCGACCGCCGAGATCTCGCGCTCGCAGATCTGGCAGTGGATCCATCACGGCGTCTCTCTCGCCGAGGGGCCGCGCGTGACTGCGGAGCTCGTGCGCGACGTCGAGCGCGATGAGCTCGCGAAGATCAAGTCCGCGGTGGGCGACGACTTCTTCGCGAAGGGTCGCTACGACGAAGCGCGTGAGATCTTCGAAGGGGTCGCGCTCAGCGACGAGTTCCAGGAATTCCTGACGATCCCCGCGTATCAGCACATCGACTAGGTGTGACTCGGACGTACCGCGATTCTTGACCGCCCTTCCGAGCGGGCGCAGGATTCCGCCTGTGGTGGGGGAGACCTTCGCTCATCGCCGGCCGCGGGTTATCGGAAACGCGCGGCTCGCGCTTCTCTCGTTCCTTGCCGTGTCGCAGACGTTGCACCTATTCGAACACGTCGCGCAGATGGTTCAGATACACGTTCTTGGTTTGAGCGGATCGGCTGCCCGGGGCATCGTCGGCCAGCTCGATATCGAGTGGGTGCACTTCATTTGGAATACGTGGGTCCTCATTGCGCTCCTCGTCCTGCTCCCGCGATTCCGCGGGAACGTTTGGCTCATCGTGGCTGCGTTCCTCGCGGCCTGGCATCTCGCCGAGCACGTCGTCATCATGGCGACGTACCTGACCTCAGGCGTTGCGGGCACACCCGGCTTACTCGCGGCTGGAGGTGGTCTCGCCGGCGGCCTGCCGCTCGCCCGGCCTGACCTCCACTTCCTCTACAACCTGGCTGAGACGGTCCCCCTGCTCTTGGCCTGGCGAGTCGAGCTCAAGCGGGCCGTGTAGATGCCTTGACGGGCACAGCCCGTGCGAGCAAACTGCGCCCGGCTCTCGACCAGCATTGGTTTTGGGGAGGAACGTATGGCTCGAGCCGCACTCCATCCAGCGCATGCATCGATCTCCCGACGCGCGCTCATAAAAGGAACGATCGGAGGCGCGGCGGGTGTCGCCGCTCTCGGCACCGGGCTCTGGACTCCAGCGCTCGCGGCGGGAGACGACGACGACGAGACAAAGACGAGTGGAATCCCGCTACCCATCCCGCACGAGGAGCACCTGCCCTTCGGTTTCGCCAAAGAGGGCGTCCACTTCTACTTCCCCGGGCCTGTGGATGGATCACCGGCCGCGACGGACGGGTTTGGAACGCATCCCGAGGGTCGCGACCCCTCCACGGTCAACAACTTCAGCGGCTTCATCGGGCAGGTCGATCTGAAATTCAAGGGGACCGGCCGCGATACCACGACGGGCGAGACCGCGCCTTACGACTTCCACACGGACACACGATTCTTCAGCGGAGAGTGGATCGCTTCCGACCAGCGTCGCCAGCGCGGAATCCTCGCGTTCATATGAATCGATAGCACGGCGGGCTCGTTGGGCCCGCACTCCTACGACCCGGGAATCCTTCCCAGCCAGCTGCTGTGGACGACCCTGATCCCCGACGGCGACGCGCGGGTCAACCTGGACTCGGGTAACGCCACGTTCGAGTTCGAGGACCTCGGATCGGTATTCGACGTCACGACCGTCCCCAACAGCTTCGACAGCGCTCACGCCCAAGGATTTGTGAGCGCGGCCGTAAAGCGATTGCGGATCAAGTGGAGCGGCGTCAAGAAGAGGGACACCTTCGATCGGCCCGGCGCCAACTTCCGTGGGACGTTCGTCGAAAGCGTGGCTGCGTCGATCGAGGTCACGGTTCGGACCCCTGCGACCGAACCACCTTTCGCGCCGACGGCACGGCACGGATTCGAATTCGTGTCCGACCCGAAGACGACAGAGACTGAATTTGCGCAGATCGGTCGCGAGCGGAACGGCACACTGAAGTAGCGCCCGGAGGCGGCCTCGAAAGCAGTCCGCCGACTAGGTCGCCTCCAGGAACACCCGCTCCGCCCACGGGAAATCCATCCCGAGGGCCTCTTCGCGCGAAACGAACCTGCCGTCGTGGACATTCGGGTCGATCGGCGGATGCGTCACGGGGCCCGCTGCGGCGCTGAAGACCACATGGAAGTTTCGCGGATAGGGATACGCGTAGCCATCCGGCTTCGGCCCCTCATTCCGAAGCTCGAAGAAACCGAGTGGCTTCGGCTCGCCGACGATGGAGCAGCCGACCTCCTCGCGGATCTCGCGTGCGAGTGCCGTGAGCACGGGCTCCGCGCTCTCGCGCCGGCCACCGGGCAGCACATGAGGGCCGTCGTCGTCGAACACGAATACCTTGCCGTCCCGTGCTATGAGGACGGCTCGAGCTGACACGATCAGCTCCAGCGGCGGTTGTCTATCCGTGAGGAAGCATGTGAGCACGAGTGGCGTCACGCCCCAAACGACCTGCCCGGTCGCGACCGGAATCAGGTCGTCGATCTCACTCAATAAACGTCCGGCGACTCCGGCACGAAGGTCCAGGCGATCCCAAACCGGGCCTCGACCAATTGTGCGAGCGCGCGCACGCCGAACGTCTCAGTCGCGTAATGCGAACCGGCCACGAGATTGATCTTCCGCTCCTTCGCGTACATGCGCGTGTACATCGTGATCTCGCCGGTCACGTATGTGTCGGCGCCGCGCGCGGCGGCCTCCTGGACGAAGGTCGTGAGCGGCGCACCGCCGCTCGCGATCGCCACGACGCCGAAGCGCTCGCTATTCTCGCGTGCCTCCACGAGCGTGCCGAGCGCGGAGCGGAGTCGGTCGGCGAACTCCTGGAACGTGCCGGTCGTCGTGCCGATCACGCCGGCCATGCCGCCGTAGTACGGGAGGAACCGCTCTCGAACCTTCACACCAGTCGCCTCGGCGATGCCGTCGCCGTTCGAGATGCCGGGGGCGCCGTCCAGAGCGGAGTGCGCGCCGTACAGCGAGATGCCGTTCTGCCGAAGTCGTGTGTGCTTCTCCTCGAGGAGCTCGAGGTCGATCTGCGGCCAGCTCCGGTGATGCACGATGAGCAGATCCGCCTGCGCGCTTTTCGCACGCGAGATCGCGTGGAACGACGTGCTCACCGCGGCCGCGATGCTGGTGACGACGTCGGACGCGCGGACGATGAGGCCGTTCGACACCTCTTCGGTGAACTTCGACACCTCGAGACGCTCGTTCAGGAACGTAACGACGTCATCGAGGCGGACGTGTTCGGTCACGCCAGCCGCTCGGTAAGGATCCGGTTCACGACCGCCGGGTTGACCTTGCGACCGAGCTTGCCCATCACCGGGCCCACAAGAGCGCCGAGGGCGATGGTCTTCCCAGCCTTGTAGGCGGCGACCGCCCCGGGGTTCGCCCTGATGACCTCCTCGACGGCCGCGGCGATCGCGGCTTCATCACTCACCTGAGCGAGCCCCCGCGTGTTCATGATCGCCTCGGGATCGCCGCCGTCCTTCCACATCTCGGCGAAGATCTCCTTCGCCGCAGATCCGCTCACCTTTCCACCCGCGATGAGACGGACGAGCGCTGCGAGCTGGTCGGCTGCGACGCGCGACGCGCCGACCTGGACCGCCTCGCGTTTCAGCGTCGCCGTGAGATCGCCGATCACCCAGTTCGCGATCAGCTTTGGCTGGCCCCGCTCGGCCTTCACGGCGGCCTCGTAGTAATCCGCGAGCGCGCGGTCGGACACGAGGATCCGCGCGTCGTAGTCCGAGAGCCCGTAGTCCTTCACAAAACGCGCGCGCCGCTCGGATGGCATCTCCGGCAACGCCTCGCGGAGCTTCGCGACCATCGCTGGCGACGGCGCGAGCGACACGAGATCCGGCTCGGGGAAGTAGCGGTAGTCCTCGACGTCCTCCTTTGACCGCTGCAGATACGTGCGGCCGCGTTCGGGGCTCCAGCCGACGGTGATCTTCCCCGTTCTTGTGCGGATGTCGCCGCCCGAACGCCACTCTTCCCAGAGGCGGTTCGACTCGTACGCGACCGCGTCGCGCAACGCCTGATAGCTGTTCAGGTTCTTGATCTCGCTCTGCGGGGGCCACTTCGTCTTTCCGTTCTCCTGGAAACGGATCGAGACGTTCACATCGAAGCGGCCGGCCCCTTCCTCGAGGCGCATCTCCGAGACGCCGGAGAAGATGAGGACGTCGCGCAGCGCGCGGACGTACGCCTCGCCTTCCTCGGCGGATGAAATGTCCGGCTCGCTAACGATCTCGAGTAGCGGAACGCCCGAGCGGTTGAAGTCGACCAGGGTGTAACGGCGGCCACCCTCCTCGCCATGCTTCAGCGTTCCGGTGTCCTCTTCGAGATGCGCGCGCGTGATGCGCACTTTCTTTCCGGTCGAAAGCTCGAGCCAGCCCTTCACGCTCAGCGGAAGGTCGTACTGCGAGATCTGATAGCCCTTCGGCAGGTCGGGATAGAGATAATTCTTGCGGTCGAACTTGGTGTGCTCGGGCGTCTCGCAGTGGAGCGCGAGCCCGGCGGTGATCGCCAGCTCGATCGCACGCCGGTTGGGCACGGGGAGCGCGCCGGGAAGGCCGAGACACACCGGGCACACGAGCGTGTTCGGCGGCGCACCGAACCAGCGCGCCTGGCAACCGCAGAACATCTTCGATTCGGTCCGCAGCTCGACGTGCGTCTCAATCCCGATGACGAGCTCGTAGCGTTGGGGGGGTACGCCCCCCATCCCCCCGGTCATGGCGTTGGCGGCGCCGACGTGCGCTCGGCCGAAATAATGAGGCGGCTGAGGTTCACGATCACGCGGTCGTCGCTCACCGAGACAAGATACTGGTCGAGGCCCCGGAACCCGTTCGATGATGCGCCTCGGAGGTTGAACAACGGCGACCCGCGTTGGCCCGATGCGGCGGCACAGTCACCGGCGACGAACTGCTGCGGTGTCGGTCGGCCGGGCGCGGGCAATACGCGGCATTCTCCTGCCCCATCGGTTGCGGCCCACCGCGCGCGGAACGCGAGCACCTTGCCTTTCTCGGGCTGCACGAGATAGAAGGTGCGTGCGTCGTCGATGAGCGGCGGGGCGATGATCTTCGGGCCCGCACCGACAGGCGGGATGTCCGCCACACCCAGCACGAGACGATCGCCCGGCACGAGCGCGGGCGGTGTGACGAGCTGCGGCGCGGCGGCGAAGACCGCTATTCCCCCGAGCAGCACGAGTCCAATTACAAGGAAGACCCCGATGAGCGCGAACTGCTTCCACACCGGCGTCGGGTCGAGCGACTCCGGACCCGCCCAATGCTCGGGCGGCTGATCCTCATAGCGCGTGCCCACTTATGCGACCAGCGTACGAATGCGACGCTGCGCGGCGCGGACCGCGCCGCGCACGAACGGGCGCTCGTCGGTCGCGAGGAACTCGAGGATGTCCGGCGCCTTCTGACCCAGGCGCGCGCCGCTCGCGGCCGAGAGTGCCATCGCGACGTTCCACCGCACGTTCTCGTCGGGGTCCTGCATCCACTTGCGCAGACGAGTCAGCGTGGCGTCCGGATACGAACGGACGAACTGATCGCCGATCGCGAACGGGCCGAGGCTCTTGCGCACGTACTCCTCATGGTCGCGTAGGGCCGGCTCGATGAGGTCGAGCAACGGCTCGGCCCACTCAGGTGTCCGCGTGCGGGCCGCGTACTTCGCGGCGACGACGACCGCGCGGCGCAGACGCGCGTCCGGACCGCTCACCCACTCGCGCAGCTGCGGGATGGTGTCCGCCCACGCCTCGGCGAGGACCTGCCCGAGCAGAGTCGCCGCGGTCTCGCGAACCGCCCAGTCGCCGTCGCGCGCGAGGCGGTATCCCATACGGGTCAGCTCGCGGAAGTGCGTGCGGGCGAGTGGCCACACGAGGAGCGCGGCGAGCTCTTTGTCGACGCGCCTCGGATGCGCCATGAGACGCTCCGCCCAGTCGAGCCGGACGCGCGCGGCCGGACCGATCGCGTCGATAACTTTGACCGCGACGTCGTACTGGTCCTTCCGCACCCAGCCGTTGAGACCCGACTTCCGGAGCGTGTCGGACGCGCCGAGCGGGTCGCCAGCCTGTAGCGAGCGCTCGAAGCGCTGGAGCCACTCATCCGCGACCGTCGGGGGGTTCTCGGGGGGCAGAGCCCCCCGGATGCTCGTCACGCTCGTCCCACGAAGCGCGCAATCCGTTCGCACGCCTCTTCGATCTTCTCGAGGCTCGTCGCGTAGCACGCGCGCACGTGGCCCCGCCCGCGCTCGCCGAACGCGCTTCCCGGGACGGTGACGACCTTCTCATCCAGCAGGAGCCGCTCCGCGAACTGCTCGTCGTTCATTCCCGTCGAGGTGATGTTCGGGAAGCAGTAGAACGCGCCGCGCGGCTCGAAGCAGTGCAGCCCGAGCTCGTTGAAGCGCTTCAGCATCACCTTCCGGCGCCGGTCGTACTCGCTGACCATGCGGCGGACTTCATCTTCTCCGGTGCGCAGTGCCTCGAGCGCCGCATACTGGCCCGCCGTCGGTACGCACATCACGGTGTACTGGTGGATCTTCATCATCTGCTCGATCACGTCGGCAGGCGCGCACGCGTAGCCAACACGCCATCCGGTCATCGCGTACGACTTCGAGAACCCGGCAAGATAGATCGTGCGCTCGCGCATCCCGGGGAGCTCGATGATCGAGCGGTGCTCCACGCCGTACACGAGGCGGTCGTAGATCTCGTCGGCATAGATGAGGAGGTCGTGCTCTTCCGCGAGCCTCGCGAGCCCCTTCAGGTCGTCCTCCGTCAGGACGGCGCCCGTCGGGTTGTTGGGAAATCCGAGAAGGATGGCCCGCGTGCGCGGCGTTATCGCGCGCTCGACGTCCTCCGGGCGCAGCCGGAAGTCGTTGCGCTCGTCGGTCGGCACTGGCACCGGCACGCCGCCGGCGAGGACGATGCCCGGGACGTACGCAACATAGGACGGGTCCGCGATGACGACCTCGTCGCCGTCGTTGAGCGTCGCCCGGAGCGCGAGATCGACTGCCTCGGACACGCCGACCGTCACAAGGACCTCGCGCTCGGGGTCGTACCGGACGCCCCTCAGCTTTTGGGTGTGCTCGCTGATGGCCTCGCGCAGCGGGCGAATGCCGTAGTTGGAGGTGTACTTCGTCTTGCCGTCCTTGATCGAACGGATCGCGGCCTCGCGGAAACGCTCGGGGGTGATGAAGTCGGGCTCGCCGACGCCAAGCGAGATGACGCCCTCGGTGCCCGAGACGAGATCGAAGAAGCGCCGGATCCCGCTCGCCGGAATGCGCTCGACCTTCGCGTTCGTGAGCGAACGACGAGTGGCTCTCATGCGGCCCTCTCCTTCGGTCGTTCGAGGTGGTGCGGGGTCGCGCGCTCGTACGCCGCCGCGACGCGGAACATGGTGCGCTCCTGGTAGGAGTTCGCGATGACCTGGAGCCCAACGGGCAGTCCGTCGCTGAGCCCGCACGGCAGCGAGATGCCGGGGAGTCCCGAGATGTTCACCGGCAGGGTGAAGATGTCGTTCAGGTACATCGAGAGCGGGTCGTTCACCTTCGCGCCGATCGGGAAGGCGACGGTCGGCGAGGTCGGCGTGACGAGGGCGTCCACCCTCTGGAAGACGCGGTCGTACTCGTCCTTGATGAGCGTGCGGACCTTCTGCGCTTTCACGTAGTAGGCGTCCTTGTAGCCGGCCGAGAGCGCGTAGGTGCCGAGGATCATGCGGCGCTTCACCTCGGGTCCGAAGCCTTTGCCGCGAGTACGGCGGTAGGTCTCGATGAGGTCCGGCCCCTCGACGCGAAGTCCGTAGCGGATGCCGTCGTAGCGCGCGAGATTCGACGAGGCTTCAGCCGGCTGGATGATGTAGTAGACGGCGAGGCCGTGGTCGGTCAGCGAGAGCGAGACCTCCTCGAGCTTCGCGCCCTCGCGCTCGAGCACCTTCAGCGCGTCGCGCACCGCGCGCTCGACCCCCGGCTCCATTCCTTTGACGGAGAAATATTCCTTGGGCACACCGAGGCGCATCCCCTTCACGCCCTTGTCGAGGTCGCGCCGGAGATCGTCGCTCGGCATATCGACCATCGTCGCGTCGTTCGGGTCTTTCCCGAAAATTGCCTCGCACACGATCGCCACGTCCTCGACCGTGTTCGCGAAGGGTCCGACCTGATCGAGCGACGAGGCGAAGGCGACGACGCCCCACCTCGGCACACGACCGTACGTCGGCTTCATGCCGACGACCCCAGTGAGCGCCGCGGGCTGGCGGATCGAGCCGCCCGTGTCCGTGCCGAGCGAGAACAGGACTTCGCCTGCCGCGACCGCGACCGCAGATCCGCCGGACGAACCACCGGGCACGCGGTCCGAGCGCCAGGGGTTCTTCACCGGCCCGAATGCAGAGTTCTCGTTCGAGCTCCCCATCGCGAACTCATCGAGGTTCGTCTTGCCGATCATGACCGCGCCCTGTGCGTCGAGGCGGTCTACGACGGTGGCCGAGTACACCGGGAGGTAGCCCTCGAGGATGCGCGAGCCGGCCGTCGTGGGGATCTTTTTCGTCCCGATGATGTCCTTGCACGCCCACGGGATCCCGGTAAGAAGAGGGGCATCGCCTTTCCGGAGCCGCGCATCAGCCGCGCGGGCCTGCTCGCGCGCGTGATCGCCGGACAGGTGAAGCCACGCGTTGTGCGGGTCGCGGCGCGCCCGATCGAGCGCAAGCTCCGCGAGTTCGAGCGCGCTCGCCTTCTTCGTGCGTAGGAGCTCGCCGGCCTCACCGATCGACCGAGGCAGCTCGGTCACGGTCGCTCCTCCAGGACGGCCTGCACGCGGAAGAACTCGCCGTCCCGGCCGCCCTTCGGCGCGTTGGCGAGGGCCTCCTCCCGCGAGAGCCCGGGACGGATCTCGTCCTCCCGCATCACGTTCGAAACGGGAAGCACAGACGCGGTCGGCGACACCTTTTCAGTGTCGACCTCTTTGAGCCGCTCGACCGCCGTGAGTACGACTGAGAGCTGCCCGGTGAACCGCTCGACCTCTTCCGGTGTAAGCGCGATTCGGGCCAGTCCGGCGGCTTTTTCGACGACGGATCGATCGATGGCCATTCGTGAAGAGTCTAGGTGCCGGGAAGATGCGAGACGAGTCTTGGAGCGAAGAGCAGAAGACCGACCACGACGGACGTTATCGCGCCCAGAAGCACGCACGCTGCTGCGACGTCCTTCGCCGCTTTCGCGGATGGGTGCCGGTCCGGGGATGCCAGGGTCACCGCGAGCTCGAGAGACGTGTTGATCCACTCGAGCGCGAGGACCAAGGCGATCGTGATCGCGAGAACGGCCCACTCGAGCGTGGTCAACCCGAGCCACAAACCGAGGACGATCGCAGCGAGGCCGACACCGAGCTCGATCCGCGCATTGGGCTGCGTGCGCATGACGTACGCGATTCCTGCGAACGCGTAGCCGAAGGAACGCAGCAGCACCCGCGTAGTCTGCGTGCTGCGGGAGGCGAGCGTGGAAGTTGAGCCCGTTGTCGGTGTCGCGATGGTGGCTTGCTGGATCTTTCTCTACATGGTCATCGGCGGACGCTGGCCGAAGCCATTCTTGAGCGGGCCGATCAGTCGTGGGATGCGGTGGCGAGCATTCATCGCAACCGGGCTGCTGGTCGTGATCCTCTTGGGCGGGGCGATCTTCGGATTCTGGACCATCCCTCCGCAAACAGGCGGATAGCGCGCACACTTGTAGTCAGCGTCGGTACACGACCGGCGCCGTGGAGGTCCATCGAAATGCCAGGCGATCCAAAAGTCGAGGAACGTCGCGCCAAGCTCACCCCGATCCAGTACGCGGTGACCCAGGAGGCGCGCACGGAGCCGCCGTTTACGGGGGCGTACTGGGACCATCACGGCGAGGGAACGTATCGCTGCGTCGTGTGCGAGGAGCCGCTCTTCGATTCGGGAACGAAGTTCGAGTCGGGGACCGGCTGGCCGAGCTTCTACGACGTCGTCGAAAAGGGACACGTCACGACCAAGGATGACGACACGTTCGGGATGCGGCGCACGGAGGTCCTCTGCGGCAATTGCGGCGCGCACCTCGGGCACCTCTTTCCGGACGGTCCCGACCCGACCGGCATGCGCTACTGCATCAACTCCGCGGCGCTCGACTTCACGCCACGAGACGATCCCGACCGGAAGTAGCCGCTGTGCGCGACAACGGGATCCTCGCGGCTGACAGCGTCGCTCGCCGCATCAACCGCGAGAGTTTCCTCCTGCTCGGCGGTACGGCCGCGCTTCTGATGCAGGTCGCGCACCCGCTTGTCGCGGCGGGCGTCGACCAGCACTCTGACTTTCGCAGATCGCCCGTGCGGCGGCTCGTTCGCACCGTAGATACGACCCTCGCGATCGTCTTCGGCGAACGCGCTACCGCCGAGGGCGCGCTTAAGCGGATCGGGCGCAGGCACGCACCGGTCAGGGGGCATGCGGCCGACGGGCGCGCGTACCGCGCGCGGGATCCGCGTCTCATGCTTTGGGTGCAGACCACGCTCGTCCTGACCTCCGTGCGGTGGTACGAGGCCGTCATGGGACCGCTGAGCGAATCGGAACGTGACGCGTACTGGGCGGAAGGGAAATTCTTCGCCGGCGAGCTCGGCGTTCCCGAGGATCTCTTCCCGCGGACGTACGGCGATCTCGAGCGCTACGAGGCGGAGATGCTCAGCACCGACGTTGTGCCGGATCCGGTCGCGACGGCCGTGGGACGCGACGTCCTCCGTCCGTACTCGTGGCTCCCCGACGCCGTGTACTGGCCCACGGACGCGCTCTCCGCGGGGCTGCTGCCCGTCCCGCTCCGCGACAGGTTTGGCCTGCGCTACGGTCTTCTGCAGCGGCTCTTCTTCCGCGCCGTCGTTGTGACGCTCCGCGCGCTCCGCGGGCTCTTGCCGGAATGGCTCACCGTCGTGCCACAGGCGCGCCGCTTCGAGGCTGCGATGAGGCGGCGACGCGAGGCCGCGTGAGCATCTTCCGGGTGGGCGTCGCTGCGGTGCTTGCTGTGACCATCGCGTCGTGCGCACAGGGCGCGACAGCGACGCCGTCCCCGGCGTCGAACGTGCCGTGCGGACCGAGTGAGGTCTTCACGCGCCACGACCACGCGCACCTCGCGATCCTGTTTCGCGGGCAGATCAAGACGGTGCCCGCGTTCATCGGCATCACCGCGACCTCGATCTGCTGGCTGCACACGCACGATACGAGCGGGATCATCCACGTCGAGGCCGGCGACAACCGGACGTTCACGCTCGGAGATTTCTTCGCGGTCTGGGGTCAGCCGCTCAGCCGGACGGTGATCGACGGCGAGCGCCCGGCAAGCGCCGAATCCGTGCAGGTGACGGTGGATCAGCAGCCGTATTCAGGATCGCCGGAGACCATCGTCCTCAAGAATCGTGAGGACATCGTTCTTCAGCTCGGACCGCCGTTCCTGACGATCCAGCCGTACGTCTGGCCGCCGGGATACTGAGCGCACCTCGCTACCGCGAAGAGGCTTCCGCTCGGTAGCCTCGCGTTGTGGCTCGGAAGCGCTGGGAATTCGACCTCGACGACGGGCACCACGTCGTCGATCTCGTCCACGGCTACTTCCTCGGAACGCGCTCGTTCGTCGTCGACGGCGCGAAGACCGTGCAACGCGCGATGCCGTTCACCGATCACTCGGGTGAGTACCCCTTCCCAATGACCGGCCACGACGCGCGCCTCCGAGTCACGACGAATGGGTTCACGTATTCGCATGATCTTGTGATCGACGGCCGGTCGATCAGCACCGGTGCTGCGTCCACCGGCGTCGCGCGGCCGAGGATCGTCGGCATCGGCTCGCAGCGCGGCGTCGGGATCCTCCTGCTCGTGCTCATGGTCCCAATGGCGGTCGTCGTCTCGGTCGGTGCGTACGACGAGTACCGTTATCACACCGCAAGCACGACCGCTATCGGGGTCGTACTGGACAAGCGAATCATCGAGGGCCGCTACGGGCCGACGTACGAGCTCAGCTACAGCTTCTTCGACGGGAACGCCCAGGGCCATTCCAACCGCGGAGACGTCCCTCGCGCGACATATGAGCGGGCCCGACCCGGAAGCCGCTACACGATCCAGTACCTCCTCGACGACCCAGAGCGAAGCCGATTCCTCGGCAAGGACGACACTCTTCCGATCGCCGGACTCATGGCATTCGCGATAGGGGGTCTGGCCTACGGCGTGTACGCGATCGTCGCGGGAAGCCGTCGCCTCGCTGCTCTGAAGCGCATCGCCGAGGCCGGCCAGCCCGTCACCGCGACGGTGACCAAGCTCAAGCGGGCGACCCTCCGGGGCATTGGCAGGACGGTGACCGTCGAGTACTCGTACAGCGACGCCTTCGGCCGCTCTCGTCGGGGACGCGGACCGCTGATGTATCCGTCCGAGGGCGCGAAGTACCCCGTCGGCGGCTCGGTCCGCGTGCTCGTCGATCCAGACCGCCCCGGCGACAGCCTTCTGCCGTAGCGCTTACGCGCCCGGCGGGTTCCCGCTCGGATCGAGCGAGACGAAGTAGCTGTCGCAGGCCATCTCGATCAGGTCCGGCGTGAGCTGCGCGGGACGGCCGAGGAACCGCGCCGTGTCGATGAGCTGCTCCACGATGTCGCGCGGATGGCAGCTGCGCAGACCGAGATTCTTCTTGCGGTAATGAGCGAGGATCTGGCTCATCGCCTCGGTCTTGTACTCGATGTTCTTGCGCGTGCAGATGCGCTTGAAGATCTCGTCGTACTGCTCAACCGACGGCGCCTCGATGCCGATCTTGTAGCGGATGCGGCGGAGGAACGCCTCGTCGACAAGGTCGGCTGGGTCAAGGTTCGTCGAGAAGATGATGAGCATGTCGAAGGGGATCTCGATCTTCTTGCCGGTGTGCAGCGTGAGGTAGTCGACGCGCTTCTCGAGCGGCACGATCCACCGGTTGAGGAGGTCCTTCGGCGACACGCGCTGACGGCCGAAGTCGTCGACCATGAAGATGCCGCCGTTCGCCTTCATCTGGAACGGGGCCTCGTAGAACTTCGAGGTCTCGTCGTAGATGAGGTCGAGCGTCTCGAGCGTGAGCTCGCCGCCGGTCATCACGATCGGCCGCTTCGAGACGACCCAGCGGTGGTCGAACCGCAGGCGCTCGGCGACGACCGGATCGAGCGCGACGCGGTGGTAGACCTGGTCATAGACCTTCACGACCTGCTGGTCGACCTCGACCGCGTACGGTAAGACGACGTCGCCCTTCATGAGGGTCGCGAGAACCTCGGCGATGCTCGTCTTGCCGTTGCCGGGAGGGCCGAAGAGGAAGATCGACTTTCCGGAGTTCACGGCGGGGCCGAGCTGCGCGAGCGTCTCGCGCGGGATGACCATATGCGCGAAGGCGCGCACGAGGTCGTCCTGCGTGACGTGTAGGTTCGCGATGGACTGCCGCTGGACGGCCTGGATGTACATCTGGAGCGGCACCGGGGCCTTGCCGACGTACTGGCTGCGCGCGAGCGCTTCCTGCGCCTTCTCGGAGCCGCGGTCGATGATCACGAACTGGTAATTCGCCGAAGACAGGCCGGCGCCGCCGCGGATCTCGACGAGCCGCTCGGCCTTCAGGAACTCCATGACACGCTCGGTGATGTTTTGGATGGGGAGGCCGAGCGAGCTCGCGATCTCGGCCATCGTCATCTGGCCGCGCAGGTACAGCGTCTTCAGTGCGAGATCGGAGAGGAACCCGAGCGTCAGGCCCGTCTGCTCGAGCGTCTGCGGCTCCGGCGGGAGCGGAATCTCCGGGGTTGCCGGTTGCCCCGCGTTCGGGGCCGCCGGCGGCCGGATTTGCGTCGGCGCTTGATACATGTGGCCCCTTTCCCTTCGCGAGAGCTAGGGCAGCATACCCTCGAAGGTCTCCTCGTCTACGACTCTGACACCGATTTTGTTGGCCTTTTCGAGCTTTGATCCCGCACCGGGACCGGCGACGACGAGGTCCGTCTTCGCACTGACCGTTCCGGTGATCTTTCCACCGAGTGACCGCACGAGAGCCTCGGCGTCTTCGCGCGTCCGCCGCTCGAGCGTCCCCGTGAAGACAACGGTCTTTCCGGCGAAGGGGCCGGTCGCCGTCGCCGGACGGGGCGCCGGCATCGCGGGCGCGATCCCGGCGCGGACGAGCTTCTCGAGGAACTCCTGTTCCTCCGGCCGCGAGAAGTACTCCTTGATGCTTTCGGCGACGACGCCGCCGATGCCTTCGATCGACTGCAGCTCGTCGACCGAAACGGTCTGGAGAACTTCGAAGACCGCGCCGAGGCCGGCGTCTTTTGGCAGTCGCTCGGCGAGCCAGCGCGCGAGATCGTCCGCGGTGCTGTCTCCGACGTGACGGATGCCGAGCGCGAGGAGGATGCGTGACAGGGGTCGGCGCTTCGCGGCCTGGATGCGTTCGTAGATTTTGCTCGCGCTTTTTTCCGCGAAGCGGTCGAGCTCGAGCAGCTGCTCCTTCGTCAGGAAGAAGAGATCCGCCGGGTCGTTGACCAGACCCTTCTCCTGAAGCTGCGTGACCAGCGCCGCGCCGACGCCTTCGATGTCCATGCCGCCGCGCGACACGAAATGCCCGATGCGCTGGCCGGTCTTCGCCGGACACACCGGATTGCCGCAGTAGTACGCGACCTCGCCCTCGGGATGGATGACGGGGCCGTCACACACCGGGCAGCGCGCCGGCATCTCGAACTCGGGATAGTCCCTCCCTTTCTCGCGCGCTTCGGTCTCGACACGCACGACCTCGGGGATCACGTCGCCGGCGCGCTGGATGATGACGCGGTCGCCCTTGCGCACGTCGAGCCGTCGCACCTCGTCGAAGTTGTGCAGGGTCGCTCGCTTGACGGTGGTGCCACCGACGAGGACGGGCGCGAGTGCGGCGACCGGTGTAAGCGTGCCCATCCGACCGACGTACACGAGGATGTCCTCGATCGTCGTCGTCGCCTTCTCCGCCGGAAACTTGAAGGCGGTCGCCCAGCGCGGGCTGCGTGCGACGTAGCCGAGGCGCTCCTGGTCGGCGATCTTGTCGACCTTCACCACGACACCGTCGGTCCCGTAGTCGAGCGTGTGGCGCTTCTCCTTCCACTCGGCGATGAACCGGATCACGTCGTCGAGCGTCGGGGCAGTCCGCCAGTGCGGGTTCACGCGCACGCCGAGCTGCTGGAGCCTCTCGAGCAGCTCCTTCTGCGAGCCGACCTCGAGACCGGCCGCGCTGTACGACCACATCGCGAGGTTCCGCTTCGCGGTGGCCTTCGGGTCGAGCTGGCGGACGGCGCCCGCCGCAGCGTTGCGCGGGTTGGCGAAGGCGGGCTCGCCGCGCTCGGTGCGCTCCCTGTTGGTCGCCTCGAACGACGCGGTCGGGAGGTACACCTCACCGCGGATGTCGATCCGTCCCCGCACCGGCTCACGCAAGGAAAGCGGGATCGAGCGGATCGTCCGGAGGTTCCCCGTGACGTCCTCGCCGACGAGCCCGTCGCCACGCGTCGCGCCCTGCACGAATTTCCCATCCTGATAGGTCAGGTTGATCGCGAGCCCGTCGATCTTGAGCTCGCAGACGTACCCGACGTCGTCGCGAGCGAGAAGCTTCCGGACGCGCTGGTCGAACGCGCGGAGCTCGCCCTCGTCGAACGCGTTCGACAGCGACAGCATCGGCGCGGCGTGCTGCACGGGCGCGAAGCGGGTCGACGCCGGCGCGCCCACGCGCTGCGTTGGTGACTCGGGGGTCACGAGCTCGGGGTGAGCGGCCTCGAGCGACTGCAGCTCGCGCATGAGCGCGTCGTAGGCCTCGTCCGCGATCGTGGGCTGGTCGAGGACGTGGTACTCGTAGTTGGCCTTCTCGATCTTCTCGCGAAGCTCGGCGATGCGCTTCTCGTCCGACGTGGCGGGCATAAAGGAATTGTCAGCGAAACGGCGGTGTTAGCGCCCCTGAATGGCATCATCGCCGCCGGTCCCGCCGGTCACCGAGGTCGACCTGACGCCGTTCACCGAAATCGTCGGTAACTCGCGCACCGATCACGAGCTGGGTCTCACGACGGGCCTCGTCGCGACCTCGAACGACGGCCAGCCGGACCTCGCGCTGAAAGGCACCCTCATGGTCTGGGACAAAGACCATCTCGCCTGGTGGGAGCGCTCGAAGCGCGAGACGCTCGCCGCCCTCCGCATGAATCCGCAAGTCGCGGTCTTCGTTCGAAACCCGACGCGCGATCGGCGCACGCTGCGCTTCTACGGCGAAGCGCGGCTCGTCGACGATCCCGAGCTGCGCGAGCGCGTGTGGGCGCGCGTGCTGCAGATCGAAAAGGACATGGACAAGGACAAGCAGGGCGTCGCCATCATCGTGCGGATCGATCGCGTGCGGGCCGGCACATTCGACATCCAGCGCAGGTAACGATGCGTCGCGAGGTGTGACGACTGCCGCGGAGTCGTATCCCGCGCGTACGAGTTAGCAGTTCCCAGTCAGGCGCGTAGGTTGGTTCGCCGCACCTAGCTTGAGCTAGTGCGTGGTAGAGCATCAGTTCTCGCGGGAATGCTGTCGTTGCTGACGGCCTGCACTCCGGTGCCCGCTGGGACCGCCACGATCGACCCTTCACCGTCGTCACCGGCGGCGCCGCAGCGCACCTCGCCGTCAGCCACGGTCGCGCCGGCTTCGGGCCCTCCCTTCACCCCACCGACTGAGTGCTCGGTCGTCGCGATCGACGCACAGCAGTGGCGATTCGACTGCGGGGCCATCAACAACGCGAACGCACGCGGAACAATGAACGCGGCCGTGGCCCGTCAGGCATGGCGCATGTGCGGCTCCGGCCTCGCCACGGCGGAGTGGGGCAAGGCGGATCTGATGGTGGTCGTCTCCGAGGGATCCGGAACTCCGGGCGAAGGCTTCATCCTTCGTGTTGGGCCGATCACCTCCGACTGCGCGTTGAAGATTTCCACCGCCGATCCAACCCGAGCCTTCGAGGTAATGGCGGAGAGTTTCGTCGGCGGCCAAGTCGGGTGGGTCGCCGCCCGTTGGACCGACGGCCGTGCGCTCTTTCACACGACCGACGGCGGCCGAACCTGGACGACGCTCGATCTTCCCGCCGAAATCACCTACGTGCCCGAGCTTCGATTCGTCGACGAGCGGAACGGGTGGTTGCTCGGCTTCGCAAACCGAGGCCTCCAGTACGGATGCGATCAGGCCGCGCCCGCCGACATCCCACGGTGCCGCGACATCCTCTTCCAAACGAAAGACGGCGGCCACAGCTGGACAAGCGTGCGTGTCATGGCACTCGCCCCGGCGGGTGGCAGCGCGATCAAGGATCTTCAGTTCGTCGATGCCACGACGGGATGGCTGCTCGAACGGGACGGGCCCGCCTCGTGCGAGATCGGCAAGCCGTGCTTCAACCTCCTGTCGACCACGGACGGCGGTGACTCGTGGCGGACCGCCCTCCCCGACACGGCGATCTCCGATCTGCGCTTTGTCGATCGCACTCATGGCTGGGGGCTTGTTCCATCGAAGACGGGCGCCGACGCGATAGCGACCGCCGATGGCGGGACCACTTGGTCCCGGCAGATCGCCGGAGAAGAGATCCTGGGACTCTCGGTGCCGAACGTAGACGTCGCCGTCGCCCTCGCGCGCGCGGGCGGCTATTGCACCGCCAGCCTCTGCAACAAGTACGGGCTCTTTCGTGTCGACAGAGGACAACTCGCGGCCATTCACGAAACGGAGACATCGGGGTGGTGGGCCGCACCGGGATGCCGCGGCTTCTTGGGCGAGCCATTCTTCATCGATGAGACGCGTGGTTGGATCGGACTGCAACGTGGTGTTGGCGGTCTTTCGGGATTCAACCAAGGGGGATTGCTCGCGACAGGCGACGGTGGCGCCACCTGGTCCTGCGTAGCTGGACTGCCGAGCGAAGACGTCTTGTCGGTGTGGTTCGCCGATCCGAGCCACGGCTGGGTCCGAACACGGTCCGAGGTCTTCGGTTCGCCTGGACTTGGTGGAACCAGAGTCTGGCGGACGGAAGACGGCGGCCGGACCTGGAGGCTGTCACTCGCGTAGACCGCGTCGAGTTAGGGCGATCCCGTCGCGCCTCCGACTCTGAGTACGGTCGGGCCCGCTGGCGCGTACGTCATCGGATCGACGAGGACGCCATTGGTCCGCGCCTCCCAGTGCACGTGCGGCCCCGTCGAGACGCCGCTCGAGCCGACCGCGGCAATCCGCTCGCCGGCGACCACGCGCTCACCGAGCTCGACGTTCGTTCCTGAGAGGTGGTAGTCGCAGACCTCGAGACCCCAGTCGAGAAGCACACACACTGAGAGACCGCCTGGTCCGCGCCAACCGACCTCGGTGACCGTGCCCGAGTCGCTCGCGACGACCGGCGACCCGTACGGCGCCGCGATATCGACGCCCGTATGCACCTGCGAGAAGAGCTGCGTGACGATGCCGTCGGTTGGCCAGCGGATCCGCGGCGCGAAGACGCGGGGCGCTTCGCTCACCGTGAGGCGGAATCCCGGATACCGCCCGTCCGGCATCGGAATGAGGAGGACTCGACCGGCAGTCACGTCCGCGGGCTCGAACGCGACGCTGTTCACGGTCCGGACGGTTTGGGGGTCGACCCCGAAGCTCGACGCGATCCCCGCGACGGTCTCACCTTCGCGAACGACATGGATCGCGGCATCGATCGGCGGGATGACGAGGGACTGACCCGGGCGGAGCTCCGCCGTGTCTTTGATCAGGTTGTTGTACGCGAGGGTCTGCGGGGTGACCCCGTAGACGGCCGCAATCGAGAGGAGCGTCTCGCCCGGCGCGACCGCATGGACCTGCAGGCCCGGCGGATCGGTCCGAAGCGCCGTGACCGGCGCACCGCGCGCGACGACGACGGCGCGCTGAACAGCGGCCGTCGCTGCTCTCACCACGAGCGGAGGCGCCGGCTTCGCGAGCGCGAGCGCTCCGAGCCGCTCGAGCTCGGGTGCGGCGATCGCGGTCCAGATGGGGATCACGGCGGCGACGACACAGCACGCCGCGATCGTCACGACACGGGTCCACTGCTTGAGCGCGCTTCGCTTGTGCCGCCGCCGCCGCGACTTCCGGAGAACGAAACCAAAAGCGATATCGGAGGAGGCGGTCAGCGGTAGACGGACCTCAAGGCGCGCCGGTCCGCGGCGAATCGCTCCCCCAACCTGGGCCACGCCCACATTCGGGCAAGCAGCGTGCCGGTTGAGCCCTTAGCGACCGAGCGTGCCCTCGACTCGCCCGAGTTTTGCGAAGCTCGCCATCAGCTTCTTCACCCCTTTGTCGGGAAATGCGACTGTGACCTCTTCATCGTCATCGCGCGCGACACTCGACACGACGATGCCCTGACCGAGTGACGGATGGACGACGTGATCGCCGGCGCGGAAACGCGTCTCGGCGATCATCGCGGTTCGCTCTTTGGTCGCGCGGCCGGTCCACGAACCGGGCAGCCCCGCGAGCATCGCGTCGCGCCGTGCCTGCTTGCGTTCCTCATACCGCGTGCGGTCTCGTTCCCAGTCGAGCTCGGCCCAGGTGTCACGCTCCTCGGTCTCGATATCGCCGCGGAGCTCGACTCCTTCGCTCGGCAGCTCCATGAGGAAGCGCGACGGCGGATTCATGTTCGTGTGACCGAACAGCGATCGCCGCCGCGCGTAGGTCAGGTACGCGCGATCCTTCGCACGCGTGATTCCGACGTAGCAGAGGCGCCGCTCCTCCTCGAGCTCCGATTCTTTGCCGCTATCGATCGCGCGGATGTGAGGAAACACGCCTTCCTCCATCCCCGTCATGAACACGACCGGGAACTCGAGGCCCTTGACCGCGTGCATGGTGATGAGCGTCGCGGCGGGCTTGGCCTCCTGGTACTCGTCGACGTCCGACACGAGCGCGATCTCCTCGAGGAAGCTCGGGAGCTGTTCGTCCTGCGGCAGCGCAACGTAGTCCTCGGCGAGGGTGCGGAGCTCCTGCACGTTGGCCCAGCGCTCCTCCCCCTCCTCGGTGCCGTCCTTCAAGTACGTCTCGTACCCGGTCAGCGTGACGAGCTCGTCGATGAGCCGAGGAAGTGCGAGCTGCTCGCCGGCGGTGCGAAGCCTCGCCATCACCTTGCCGAAGGAGATAAGGGCGTCCTGCTGGCGCCGCGGGATCGTCGTGATCATCTCCGCCTTCTCGAGCGCCTCGCCGACGCTCTGCTCGTGTTCGCGCGCGCTCGCGAGCAGTGCGGCGCGCGTCTTGTCACCGAGGCCGCGAGGCGGGGTGTTGAGCACACGCGCGAGTGCGAACGCGTCCTGCGGATTTCGGATGAGCCGCAGGTACGCGAGCGTGTCCTTCACTTCGCGGCGCTGATAGAAGGAGACGCCGCCGACGATCTGATACGCGAGGCCGAACGCGCGGAAGGTGTCCTCGATCGCGCGCGACTGCGCGTTGGTCCTGTAGAGCACCGCAACGTCGCGCGTGCCGTGCGCTTCGCCCTCGCGTTGCAGGCGCTCGATCTCCCGCGCGACGAGCTCGGCCTCGTGCGATTCGTCATAGGCCTGCATCACCACGATGTCGCTGCCGCCCTGGCGGTCTGTCCAGAGCTTCTTTTCCTTGCGCGCGCCGTTGTTGCGGACGACCGAATGTGCCGCGTCGAGGATCCGCTGCGTCGAGCGGTAGTTCTGCTCGAGCTTCACGACCTTCGCGTTTGGGTAGTCGCGCTCGAAGTCGAGGATGTTGCGGACGTCGGCGCCGCGCCAGCTGAAGACGGACTGATCGTCGTCACCGACGACCGCCAGGTTCTGCTTGAACCCCGCCAGGTAGCGGAGGAGCACGTACTGGGCGCGATTGGTGTCCTGGTACTCGTCGACGAGGATGTGCTGGTAGCGGTCCTGCCATTTCTCGAGCGCGCGGTCGCTGGTTTCGAAGACCCGGCAGGCGAGCAGCAAGAGGTCGTCGAAATCGACGGCGTTGTTCTCGCGCAGCAGCTCGTCGTAGCGCTTCCATACGATCGCCGCGATCCGGTCGAGCTGGCCCTTCGGGTTCGCCGAGAGGTCGGCGGGGCCCCTGAGCTCGTTCTTGGCGCTCGAGATCACCGCGGAGATCGCGCCGGGCGCGAAGACCTTCTCGCTGGCGTTCGTGTCACCCATCGCCTGGCGAAGCACCGCCCGCTGGTCGGCCTCGTCGTAGATGGCGAACGAGCGGTCGATACCGACGAGGGGGCCGTCCCGCCGAAGGAGCCGCGCGCAGAAGCCGTGGAAGGTTCCCACCGTGAGCTCGGCCAGGCGCTCCTTGCCGACCAGACGGTCGAGCCGCTCGCGCATCTCTTTGGCCGCCTTGTTGGTGAAAGTCACGGCCAGGATCGCGCTAGCTGGCACACCCAGGTCCCGAATGAGATAGGCGATGCGATATGTCAGGACCCGCGTTTTTCCGGAGCCGGCGCCGGCGAGGATCAGGAGCGGCCCGTCGCCGTGGGTCACCGCCTCGCGCTGCGGCGGGTTCAGGGGGTCGAGGATCGGGTCGGGCACTGTGTCCATCGTATGAAGGGAAGCGGACTGTTGATTCGTCGTGGATAAGCGACGGAAATCGTGGACAACCTGACAGGCGCGGGTCTCGATTTGGTGGATAAGTTGATTGCCTGGCATCTGTTCCCACCGTACATTTCCTCTCGTCCCGAGGGGTCTGCTAAAGGGAACGGGTCCGAGATTCCATCAAGGTCAACGTTCCCCGGGAGCGCAACCGGAGATAGCATCAAAGGCGGTCCGAGAGGATATCGAGGATCGGCTCCACGGCCAGGCCGCAGAGCTTCGAAGCTGCGGTAGGGCACGGAGGCAGGTCGCTCGGGGCGTTTTCTTTTCCCCCGTCATCCACCCCTGTCCGTCGACCGTACATTTTTCGTAATGCCTGAGCAGCAGCCGGCCGACGATGCCCTCCTGAGCGCGCTCGCGGCCCGAGATCTGAGCGCCCTCGCCGCCCTGTACGACCGCTACGGGCGACTTGCGTACTCCCTGGCCTACCGGATCCTCGGCGAGAGCGAAGCGGCCGAAGACGTCGTCCAGGACGCCTTCCTCTCGGCGTGGCGGGGCGCAGGGACCTACCGCCGCGAGCGGGGCAACCCGCGGGCCTGGCTGCTATCGATCGTCCACCACCGCGCGGTCGACGTCCTCCGGCGAAAGACCACCTTCCGGCCGGCGCCCCTGGAGATGGCCGAGTCCCAGCCGAGCGACGAGGACACGGCGCTGAGCGCAGAGAAGAACGTCGAGCACCACACCGTGCGCGAGGCGCTCGACGCGCTTCCCCAGGCGCAGCGCCGGACGATCGAGCTCGCCTATTTCGGCGGGTACACCCATGTCGAGCTGTCGGAGCTCATGGGCGTCCCGCTCGGGACGGTGAAGGGCCGAATGCGCATCGGCTTGCAGAAGATGCGTCGCGCGCTGGAGCGGACTCGATGAACGACCACGTCTTGGACGAGCTCGAGGCCTACGCCCTCGGCGCGCTCGATCGCGCCGACGCCGAGCGGGTCGCCCAGCATCTCTCGACCTGCGAGCCGTGCCGCGCGGATGCGGCTGGGCTCGCCGAAGTCGTTGATGCGCTGCCTGACACGGTTGCGCTTCGCGACCCACGGCCGGTGCTTCGCGAGCGCGTGCTCGCGGCGGGACGGGCCGACGTGACGCCTTCGCGCGCCCCGCGAACACTGTCGTTCGGCCGCGTGCGAGCCTGGCCGGTGCTCGTCGCGGGCCTGGCGTCGGCGCTGATCGTCCTGTCCGCAATCGATCTGAGCTCGTACCAGCAGCTGCAGACGGCGAGTGCCGAGCGCGACGCCTACGCGATCGTCGCCGAGAGCCTTCGGGAGGGCGCGCGCGTCTGGTACATGGCCGGGAAGGGCGACTTCGCCGGCTCCGGCGGGACGCTCTTCGATCCGCGGGCCCAGGGGAAGCGGCCGTTCGTCCTCTTCCACGACCTGCCGAAGATCTCGGCGGGAAAGGTGCTGACGGTCTGGCTGGTGAGTCCGGACGGCGCCTGGGCGCGTGCGGCGACATCCCTTCCCGATGGGCACGACATCCAGGTCGTGCAGATCACGATGGAGGTCGCGGGGTTCGACCGCTGCGCGGTCACGCTCGACGACTCGCCCTGGGGCAAGCACGGCACCGTCGTGATGGAGTCGCGGATCGCGCCACCGAGCAGCGCTCCGCCGACGGTCGCTCCGTAAGGAGCCGGGCGGTCCAAAAGCTCAGGTGAGCCTTGTCCCGCCCGTCTCGCGTGTGGCTCCTTAGCGACTCGGCGCGACCGCCATTGACGTGCGAGGAAGAAACGCGGCTGCGAGAGCCCAAATGCCGACGACGAGGTGAAGGACGTCATCCGCGGGGCTCTCCAGGTTTGAGATTCCGAATGTGTTGGGCGGAGTGTTCCCCGCGACCATGAAGCCGTAGACCGCGAAGAAGAGCGCCGTGGCGCCGACGACCGCGACGAGCCACTTCTGGAGCATCGCGTCGGTGATGAGGAACGACGCGGCGATGGCGATGATTCCGAGACCGGTGTGGGCCACGTTCTCCCCCTGGTCGAGGTAGAACGCGCTCTTCGTGTCGCTGAACACGCCAAGGAAGCCGACGATGCCGAGGGCGAGTAGGACGATGCCGCCGATGAGCAGGAACTGCTTTGGATTCACGCTTCCCTCCCGGGTTGGTTGTTGGCGGGAGGTACGAAAAGAAGAGGCCCGCTGGTTCACAGCGGGCCTCTTTCGTACGTCGGGTACTAGTTAGTAATCCATCCCGCCGCCGCCGGGCATCGCCGGGGCCTTTTCCTTCTCGGGAAGGTCCGTGATGAGCGCCTCGGTGGTGAGGATCATCGCGGCGATCGACGCACCGTTCTCGACGGCCGATCGGACGACCTTGACCGGATCGATGATCCCGGCCTTCGGCAGGTCGACGATGTTGCCGCTCATGACCTCATAGCCCCAGTTCGGGGACTTCGCCTCGTCCTGCTTGCGCCGGACTTGGGCCAGGATGACCGCGCCGTCCTCGCCCGCGTTGGCGACCAGCTGACGGAAGGGCTCCTCGAGCGCGCGGCGGAGGATGTTCACGCCGGTCTGCTCGTCGCCCTCGGCCTTCACCTTGTCGAGAGCCTTGATCGCGTTGATGAGCGTGATCTCGCCTCCGGGGACCATGCCTTCCTCGATGCCCGCGCGGGCAGCCGAGAGTGCGTCCTCGACGCGGTGCTTCTTCTCTTTGAGCTCCACCTCGGTGGCCGCGCCGACCTTGATGACGGCGACGCCGCCGGCGAGCTTCGCGAGACGCTCCTGGAGCTTCTCCTTGTCGAAGTCGCTGGTGGTCTCTTCGATCTGTGCCTTG
>Ga0207646_10001868_pt1 | contig 25391 bp, 29 predicted proteins | sample KBSK5502metaG_FD_184343 | JGI IMG/M metagenome (GOLD analysis project Ga0207646, IMG submission 184343) | Corn, switchgrass and miscanthus rhizosphere microbial communities from Kellogg Biological Station, Michigan, USA - KBS K5-50-2 metaG... | ecosystem: Host-associated > Plants > Roots >...
GTGGAGGAATACATTCATAAACAGGGCCTATACAGGTGAACTTGACGAAACTTCCCCAAGCTGTGCGCCTCGCCGTCGAGGCCATGCAGAACAAAAAAGCTTCCGCCATCACCGTGCTCGACCTTAGTAGCATCGGTACTTTCACTGAATATTTCGTGGTCTGCACCGGTTTCAGCGCGCCGCAGGTGCAAGCGATCTGCTCCGAAGTCGAACAGCAACTTCATAAGGAACTTCATCGCGAACCCGAACATCGCGAGGGCCGCCGCTCCGCGGACTGGGCGCTGCTCGATTTCGGCAGCTTCATCGTGCACGTTTTCAGCGAGCAGGCTCGCCGCTACTACGATCTGGAACGCCTCTGGCGCAACGTTCCCCGTTACGATATTTCCGATTCGCCGGACGTCGTTCTTTCTGGACACGATGCTTCACGGCTGCGCGCTTCCGGCGATCACTCCTGACTCCGCCATGCCGCCCGAAAATTCTGCTGACGCTTCCCTCCCCGCAGCGAAAATCACGATCACTCGCGATTCGCCGGACGACGTCCAAACACGGCAGATCGAGATTTATCTCGATGGCCAGCACAAAGGCGAACTCCTGTTTGGCGATGCGCTCACATTTCCCGTCGCGCCAGGTCGTCACACACTCCGAGTCGACAACACGTGGAATCACAAAGATCTCGAACTCGATGTGAGCGCCGGCAACGATCTCCGTTTCCTTACCAAGAGCAAGGCTGGCCAGCTTTCAAGATTTCTCCTGATTGCCTTCGGTGCCGGCCCCATCCATGTCTCCATCGAACCGGCGCCGCCGCGTGCTGCTTCCTGAGTCATTATCGAGCGCGAAAGAAAGCTGCGAGTATCCGTGGATTGCGCCGACCGTGAAGCAACGCGAGAACCAGGAGCGGCGATTCATCCGTTGCGTAAGCGATCAGAAAGTCCTGCACAGCGTGAAATCGCATTGGTCGCGACGTCAAATCGGAGCGAACGTGCGACCAGTGTTGCAGTTCAGCTGTTGTGGCAGTCAGGGTGGCTCTCAACGAATCATTTCAACAGCCCTTTGATTCGATTGCCAATCACCTCACGCGCGGTTTTCTCGGAAATGAGGCGATTCAGCAGTCCCAAGTCAACCTCCAGCGTAAGGTCGTGGTCCGTGACTTCGACAGTTCCCTTGATAGGTGTGCTCAGTAAGCCCATTTTCGCGGTTAGCGCGAAACTGAGGACTGATCCTTGCCAGCTTTTCTTCTCCACAACGAGTCGCACCGGGAGTCCCGTGGCTCCTTGAAACAGTTCGTTGAATGAGCGATCAACGGATTCGATTACCTCTGCCTTTGCGCGATCGTGTGAAATTGTGATTCGCATGTCTAGGCTCGCGCGATGGCTCTACAATCGGCGAAATACAACCTAAGAGCACTCATTCAAACATATCAGGGCTTGGGCGAGGGAGATAGTTTCTGCTGCGAGCAGCAATCGCGTTCCGTGTCCCTTAGCGCAATTGAACTCAACACAGCGCTCTTTTCGCTTCGCTCTTCCCGCTACAATTTGTTTATGTCTGAGCGTCTCCCGTGGATTGCCGCTGATCCCGGCTCGCAGCGCTTGCTCGCGCTCGCCGAAAAAGTTGCCCCTGCGCCGACGACCCTCCTCATCACCGGCGAATCCGGCTCCGGCAAAGATCACTTCGCAAGGCTGGTTCACGAACTGAGTCCGCGGCGCGACGCGCCATTCCTAAAAATTGATTGTACTTCGCTTCCCCCACATCTCATCGAGAGCGAACTCTTCGGCCACGAACGCGGTGCATTCACTGGTGCGGTCGATCGAAAACTCGGACGCCTCGAGCTTGGCGGCAAGGGAACCATTGTTCTCGACGAGATCGCCGCCCTCTCGCCCGAGGCCCAAGGCAAGCTTTTGCGCGTTTTGCAGGAGCGCACATTTGAGCGCCTTGGCGGCACCGAAATGCTACGCATTGAAGCCCGCTTGATTGCTCTCACCAACACCGACCTCCATGCCGCCGTAGCCGCTGGCCACTTTCGCGAGGATTTGTTCTTCCGCCTGAGCGTGCTTCCCATCATTGTTTCGCCGCTGCGCGAACGCCGCGCCGATATCATTCCAGCTGCGGAACATTTCCTCTCCGTGCTCGCGCCGATTCACAATCGAGGCGCGCTCCAATTTTCTGAACCCGCTCGCGGCGTCCTAGCGGCCTACAGCTGGCCCGGCAACCTTCGTGAGCTCCGCAATGCCATTGAGCGCGCTGTCGTTTTCTCAACAGCTGGCGAAATTCTGCCGGACGATCTCCCTGATAACATTCGTGCGGCCGCTGGAGGTGCCGCTCTCATAGCCGGGCTCCGTTCGCTTGAAAATCTCGAACGTGAAGCCATTGCGCAGACTCTGGAAGCCACCCGCTACCACATTACGAAGTCCGCCGAGATCCTCGGCATCAGCCGCAAAACGCTGCTTGAAAAACGCAAAAAATACGGCATGCAATAAAAGTCGAAAGTCGAAGTCGAAAGCCCCTTTTTCTGCCAAGCTCCGTTTTTTGCTTTGAACTTTAAACTGCGAACTTTAGACTCTCTCTTCCATGCGCCTCCGTCTCATCCTGCTCGGGAAGACCCGCCGCCCGGAACTTCGTGCGGTTTTCGACGACTATATAAAGCGCATAGGCCGTTCATCTCCGGTCGAAGTGAACGAAGTCCGCGACACGCACTCCGCCCTGAAGCACCTCGACGCCGACCGCGCCGCAACCGCGCTTCTTCTCGACGCTGGTGGCAAGCCGCTTGATTCCGACGCGCTGGCCCGTTGGCTTGCCGAGCAGCGCGACCGTGGCAGTCGCGAAATTATCTTCGTCTGTGGAGATGCCGACGGATTCCCCGAATCCCTGCGCAAACGCGTTACGCAGAAGCTTTCCCTCAGTCCCATGACGTACTCGCACGAGCTTGCCCGGGTCATGCTTGCTGAACAGCTTTATCGCGCGTTCGCAATTCTTTCCGGGAGCCCCTACCCGAAATGAGCCGCGTAGTGTAGAACCTATTTATATGCCACTCAAAATTATTCCAGACGAAGACAAGCCTTCTGTCGCCATCGAAATTCCACTTGAAAAGCCGCTTCCCGACTACGACCTCGAGGACCTTGAGAAACCGACGCCCCGCGAAGTGGACGGCATCCTCGTCTCTCAGGGATTCCGAGACCTCGTGGACGACGCGCGCGGCGTGCTCCTTGAAATCCTTTGCGAGCACCACAAGAGCATCGCAGAAGAATCTTCCGCTCTGACCGACCTTGACCTTTCGCCCGAAGCTCCGCAGGCCATGGAAATCATGCAGCTCACCGGCGCTATTTGTCCGGAGGACGAAGTCTACCGCCCCGGTTTGTGGATTGTGCTTCGCTACAACCATGTTTCGCAAAATCAGGCTCTGTCCCCTGGGCTCCTGGAACGTGTGAAGCACGTCGCTGAAGAATTCGTCAGGCGGATGGATCTGGCTTGACTCCGAGGGGTTGATTTGCGCTGCGTATTTCTCTCTGCTCAGGCGATGTTGACGTTTTCGCGCTTCCCTCACACACTCGTTTACTGGCTTTCTGATCCGCAGTTCTGCTGAAAGGTTCGCAAAGGCATAATGGCGCAAGAAAAAGGACTTTTGATCGTTTATACCGGGCCGGGCAAAGGGAAAACCACTTGCGCTCTGGGTGCGGCATTTCGCGCTGTAGGCCAGGGCCTGCGCGTCCTGATGGTTCAATTCATCAAGGGTTCATGGCACTATGGCGAACTCGACGCCGCCAAAATGCTTGGCGACGACAAATTTGAAATTCGCCCCATGGGACGCGGATTCGTGAAAATCGGCGGCGCGGAGACTGATCCCGCAGACATCAAGCTCGCGGAAGAATGCTGGAACACGGGCCGCGATGCAATCTACTCGGGAAAATACGAGCTGGTCATTCTCGATGAGATCAACTACGTCATCAGCTACAAAATGTTGGAACCGGAAATGATTGTTGACGCGTTGCGCGATCGTCCCGAACGCATGCACGTGATTTGCACTGGTCGCAACGCTCATCCCAAACTCGTCGAACTCGCTGACCTGGTTACCGAAATGAAAGAAGTCAAACATCCTTACATCAAGGGCATTCTCGCCCAGCGTGGTATAGACTATTAAACTGGTGCCCGGGGCCCCTGGAACACTCCGAGTGAATGACTGCATTGTTGGAACGGCGTTGGCTGGCTTGGGTGCAAGCGATGGCCGCAGGACGAAAAGATCGCAAAATGGCTTGGTTTAAGCGGGAGAAGAAGTCGATTGATCAGGCGACTCCGCCGGAAGAGCGCCGCGTTCGCACGGAAGGTCTCTGGACCAAGTGCGAGAACTGCCGCACCATCACATTCCGCAAGGATCTCGAAGCCAATCTGTTTGTCTGCCCGAAGTGCCAATTCCACTTCAAGATGGGTTCTAAACAACGCCTCGAAATGCTATTTGACGGCCGATGGACCGAGCACGATGCGGGAATGACTTCAACCGACCCCCTGAAATTCGTCGATACTAAGCCCTACGCCGCGCGCATCAAAGAGGCCCGCAAGAAACTTGGAATGAATGACGCCGTGATTACCGCCGAAGGCCAGTTAAACGGACGGCCGGTGGTCATTTGCGCGATGGAGTTCGGTTTTATTGGTGGCTCGATGGGTGCGGTGGTTGGAGAAAAAGTCACGCGCGGCGTGGAGCTGGCGATGGACACGCGCCAGCCGCTGATCGTGGTGTCCTGTTCAGGCGGCGCTCGCATGATGGAAGGCACCATCAGCCTTATGCAACTTGCCAAAGTTTCCGCAGCTCTTGCGCGGCTTGATGAAGCAAAGCTGCCGTACATTTCCGTTTTAACCGATCCAACCACGGGCGGCGTAACCGCGAGTTTCGCGATGCTCGGCGATCTGAATATCGCGGAGCCCGGCGCGCTGATTGGCTTTGCGGGCCCGCGCGTCATCGAACAAACCATCCGTCAAAAACTTCCCGAAGGATTCCAGCGCTCCGAATTTCTTCTCGACCACGGCTTCCTCGACGCCATCGTCTCCCGCAAGGAACTTAAATCCTTCCTCGCATCCTCGCTCGACCTGCTGATGAATTGAAATGAACTTTGAGGAATCGGTCCGCTATCTGCTCTCGCTGGGGCGGGAGCTTGCCGCCCCGACGCAAGCCGCCGCCGCGAAGTTCAATCTTGAAAACATCACCATACTTGCGAACAGCCTAGGCCACCCCGAACGAAAATATCCTTCCGTTCACATTGCGGGCACCAACGGCAAAGGCTCGACGGCGGCCTTCCTCGAATCGATTCTGCGAACCGCGGGGTACCGCACCGGCCTTTACACTTCGCCGCACCTCGCAAGAATCAATGAACGCATTCGCGTGAACGGAGAAGAAATGTCCGACGCTGCGTTCGCGTCGGTATTTTCGCGGATTCACTCCACGATTGAAGAGTCGCTCGCGAGTGGCGCGTTGCGTGCCCATCCCACATTTTTTGAGTGCGTCACCGCGATCGCGTTCGCGTACTTCTCAGATTCTGCCGTCGAATTTGCGGTTTTTGAAACAGGCCTCGGCGGACGGTTGGATTCCACAAATATCGTCACGCCACAAGTCAGCATTATTACGCGCGTGGACTTTGACCACGAAAATTTTCTCGGCCACTCGTTGCGCGAAATCGCCGGTGAAAAAGCGGGAATCATCAAGCCGGGCATTCCCGTCGTCATTGCGGAACAAAGGGAGGAAGTTCGCGAGGTTCTTCTCGCCAAGGCGCGCGAAATGAACGCCCGTGTGAGCGAAACCGCCAGCACATTCGCAATCGAATCGCAAAAGATGCTGGATGGCCGAGCCCGTGCTACAGTGCGGAAAATCGAAACTGGCACGCGATTTGAGTTTGCGCCGCAACTCGCCGGGCGCTTTCAGCTCCAAAACGCATTGAACGCGGTAGCCGCCACCGGCGTTTTGCAGTCGAAGGGGTTTCGCATCAGCGACGCTGCCATCGAAAAGGGAATCGCTGCCGCAATCTGGCCCGGTAGAATCGAAAAAGTTCACTCCAATCCGGACATTTATCTCGATGGCGCCCACAATCCATCTGCCGCGCGGGAACTGGCAACTTTTTTCGATGAAAATCTTCACGGTCGAAAGCTCATCTTGATTTTCGGCGCGCTTCGCGACAAAGCCGTCGACGAAATTGCCGGCATCCTGTTTCCTCGCGCAACCGAAGTGTTTTTTACCGAGCCGCGAACTTCCCGTTCCATCTCTGCTTCGCAACTCGCCGAGATTTCCGGCCATCACGCGACACATTTCAAAATCATTCCGGACGCGGAAGAAGCACTCGATGCCGCCTTGGCACAAGCCGCGCCAGGCGAGGTCATCTGCATTACAGGTTCGCTCTATCTAGTCGGAGAATTGCGCCATCACTGGCAAATGGGCACTCACGCCCCGTCGCGCTGACAACGTCTGCGATGTCCACGAGTTCCGCTTGGCCGCATCAAACTCGAATAAAATTGGAGGATCCAGAGCATGTCAGATCAAGCCACCGCAGGCGGGTCAACTCTATTTCAGCGCATGATGCAGCGCCGCCCACCGGTCGGTGATTTGATCGGCTTTGAAGTGACCGAAGCCGGCGACGGCCATACCGTAGTTGCGTTGCAGGCTGGCGCGCAACACTTCAATCCGATGGGCACTCTTCACGGTGGCATTCTCTGCGACATTGCCGATGCTGCCATGGGCATCGCCTTCGCCAGCACGCTTGGGCCCGGCGAATCCTTCACCACTGTCGAACTCAAGATAAATTTCCTGCGCCCAGTTCGCCAGGCGCAACTTCGCGCTGAAGGACACGTGGTCCAGCGAGGCCGCACGATTGGCTACGTGGAATGCGAGATCACCGACGAAAACGGCAAGCTCATCGCGAAATCGAATTCAACCTGCCTGGTGTTGCGAGGAGAGCAAGCTGCCGGTCGTTAGACATGCGACGATCAGAAATCCTGGATCTGCCACACATTCTTTGTGGGGCTGACTTCCATTATGGCCAGCAGTCGCCCGTCCGGCGACGGCACCGCATACCCGATGAAGTTGCTGGAACGGAGCAGGACGGAAGCTTTGCCGTCGAGCGTGATCTTCAGCAATGCGCTATCCGACTCATGATTACCAACGAGCAGACTCTTTCCATCTGCGGACCAGTCTATGTGCATCAACCCGTTCCATCCTTTCACAACCAGGTCACGCGTCTTGCCCGAAGATGTGGACCGAAGCTGGATCGTTCCTTGGTTGGAACCGACAGCGACGAAGGCTCGTTGCGAACCGTCTGGGGACAAGCTCCAAAAACCCTCGGCATCGATTTGCGGGGAGCCTGTGCTTTTGCCGCTCCTCACATCAAATTGGAAAGTCTCCCTGATATTTCCCTTTGAGACGCTGTACAGGCAGATCGTCGATGGCAAGCGCGCACACGCCACGGCGGAGATGCCAACGTCTTTGAGAACTAATCGAGGAGTTCCGCCGCGGATAGGAATGGCGAAAATAGAAGAAGTGGCTTCCGGGACGGCGGCTTTAGGGGTGGCAACATACAAAATCTCGGAACCGTCGGGCGTCACTCTGGGTTCCGAGAGCTGATCTGCGGTACCCACCAGACTCTCTGCCAATGGCTGATCGGTGGCCTGTTTGAAAATCTCAAAACTACCGTTTCGATTCGAATAAAACAGGACTGCCGTGCTATCCGGTGTCCAGGAAGTCGGAACGCTAGCACTCTCCTCGAGCGTCAGCCGCTTGTGCGCAAGCAGCTGTGTTCCGTCCGCTGCCAGCGTACCGATGTAAATACTAGGCGACCAATTCTCTCTCATCAAGATAAGTGCTTTTCCGTCGGCGCTTCCGGAAATTCGCGAAATCGCACCGTATCCTTCCGTGATGCGTTTCGGGGGCTCGGAAATCTTTCCGGCTTGCGACGGTGATACCGTCCACACGCTTGAGTCTCCCGGGCCTGTGGTTTGCCGGGGGAAAACGGCGTAGATCAGGCGGCCATCCTTTAGCCAATGCAGCGCAGAATTTAAGCCACTGTCTGAAAAAAGGGTTTGCGCACTTGCGCTCTCCCATTCATTTACCTCAACCGAACGCGTGAGCGCATCGTACGCTAATGCCATTCTGACGTAAGCGATTCGTTTGCCGTCGGGAGACCACGTCGGCGTTCCTACTCGCGAACCCTGATCGGCTGCAACCTTGATCGGATCTGTTCCGTCGGAACGCATGACCCACACCTCTCGACTGAGAAAACCGTCGTAAGTCATATCAGCGCGCCGGAACGCAACATGCCCGCCGTCAGGAGACACCGATCCTCCCGAAGCGTCATCTGCCAAAGGGCGGGGCGAGCCTCCAAACACCGAGATGCTCCACAGGCTTACCTTCCCAGGCTGTTCCTGACGAGAGACCAGTAAGTGCGAGCCATCTGGAAACCAGTCCTCCAGATGGGCAGAGAAGTCTGGCGGCAAGGGTATAGGGTGGGTTTCACCTGTGCGAATCTGCTTCAAGTAGATCCCGGTATTGTCCGTGTATGCAAGCAACTTGCCGTCAGGAGAGATGCTTGCACTGCTGACGCTATTCTCCGCTGAATTTGAAGTTATCTTACGTTCGATGATCCTCGCGCGTCGTGACGGAAATCGCCACACGGCCCACGCCACAACAGCAATTACGATAGAGGAGAGGCAGGCGATTGCGATTCGGTGTGTCCAGAAAAATGATCGGCTTTGCTCGAGCGCTGGCGTGATTTCGGCTACGCCTGAGGCAGAAGAGCCGTTTACTGGGGCAATGAAGCGATAACCGCGCCGAGCGAGTGTCTCGATAAACACCGGAGCGTCCGCTGATTCACCGAGCGCATCGCGCAACCTTTTGATGGCGGCATTAAGACTATGATCGAAGTCGACAAAGGTGTCCGCCGGCCAGAGCTTATTGCGCAATTCCTCTCGGGTAACCAGTTCTCCCGGTCGTTCAAGCAAAACGGCCAACACCTGAAACGGCTGTTCCTGGAGCTTTACTTTCTGTCCCCGGTGGCGGAGTTCCCCGGTATGAAAATTAACCTCAAACGTACCGAAACGGACAAGTGCGGATGAGGAATTAGCAGGCATGGGAAACTTCCAAGTACTCGAAGTCTAGCACTTTTTCGCGCGCAGTTCCGACGACGTCGGAAACTTCATTTTTTACCGGCGCCGAATGGAAGACCACTGGACAAAATTTTCCAAATCACGACAGCGCACGATAAAAATTCGCGCAGGCCGCTATTCGGAGTGCGCCGTCCGCGCCGCTCCGGTTGAAGCCGGACTATGGCCGGGGAAGATCCAGCAACACAACATCGGAGCGCTCCTGCGCTCGTTCGAGGACAACTTCACGGCCGTCTGGCGAGATGTCGAAGTCGCGAATGTCGAAGTCGGGACTGACATTGGTCAGCCGCCGCTCGGCGCCCGTATCCAGGTCGATGATCCAAAGATTCTTATGTTGAATCTCTCCTCGCAGGAACATGAGACTCCGTCCTCCCGGCAGCAAGGTCAGGTGTCGAGCCCCCCGAGTTAGGGTTAGGGCCGGCAGGGGATGCGCCGCGGCCTCGGCCGTGGCGGCTTTCACCGAAAACCTGGTGCCGATGTCGGGTCCCGAGTAGACAACGAAGCGTCCGTCGGGCGCCCATGCGGGATCGACCGAGTACTCGTGGAGAAAAAGAGCGGGGGAGCGACCATCGACCGGCACGCGGAAAAGGTGTGGGACGCCGTGATCGTTCGCCGCCGAGGTGATCGATTGGCCGTCGGGCGCCCATGCCGGAGCGCCCTGCAGGTCGAGCGAATCGGCCACAACCCGCGCGTTCGTGCCATCGGCCTCCATTACGTACAAGAGCGTCTGCCCATGTTGCTGAACCGAGAATGCGATATACCGTCCATCGCGAGAGATTGCTGGGCCGCCAAAGACTCGCGCTCCCTGACCGCTCCACAGCTCCGTGCCAGTTCCGTTGGCGAGCTTCCAGATACTCTCGCTCGTACCGGTTGCAGAAACATACAGAAGGTAATTCGGACCCAGCCGAGGAGAGAACCCCGTGTTGGTCGTCAACGAGATTCGGGCAGCCGTCGACACCTCGGTGGATGACTCAGCGATCCGCAAGCGCCAGAGCGTTTTCTTCTGACTTGCGAGCGTGAGAACCAGTCGGCGACCGTCAGCGCTGGCCGCCAGCGACGTGTAACGGTCAAGCCCAGAGGTCAGCCGGTGAGGAATGCGGCGCTCGATGTCCATGCTGTAAAGCCACGGCCCGGAACCGTCTGGATCGCTAGCCAGGTACATCAGCGTGCGCCGACCCAATAGGACGGGATCACTCACACGCCCATTGTGCGACGTGATCCGTTCCGGAGTTCCGCCGGTTGGACGGATGCGCCAGACGTCCAATTTGTCTGGAAGGGAGCCCTGAACGAAGTAGATGAATGCGGCGTCAGGAGCCCACAAAGGAAAGTGAGAGTGGAGCCCAACAGGCGCAGTAAAGATCGGCGCGCCCTCGATTCGGCGGGTGCCGTCTGAAACGAACAGCGGATCTCCCGGTGCGGGTGTGTGGTACACCAGTCGCGAGGCGTCGCGCGACCAGTCGAATTCGGCCACGCCTTCAAGGTAGGGCTTCGGTTGTCCTCCCAGTGTTGGCACAGCCCAAACGCTGATGTCGCCGCCGCCCGAACTCTCTTGCTTGCGAACCCAAAACGCAACGAGAGCGCCGTCGGGCGAGAACCCTAGGTTGCGGAGCGACGAATTGGCAAGTCCCGATGCGCTCCCGCGCGTCAAGTTGTGGAACTGTCCCGAACCGACCTGCGTCACCCACACGTCCATTTGTCCGTCCCGGTCAGACAGAAATGCCACGAAATGGCCATCGCGTGATAGCGCGGCGGCCTGCGACACTCCATCGTAGTCCGTGACTGTCTGAAATCGCGCATCGACGATGGGGTTGCGCCAGAAGTATTCCGTTCTCTGAAACCAGACGCTTGCGCCAATCGCCAGCGCGGTCGCCACCAGTGCTAGGGGCAAGGCGACCCTCCATCTGGTTAGATAGATCGATATCAACGAGGCTTGCGGCAGTGAAGGCGGATTGGGTGCGGGAGCGTTGTCTCCGCTCTCCTGATCTGCTCGAAGATTCCTACCACGTACCCATGCGTCCAACTCCGTCCGGGAAGCGTAGACCGAGCCCATCCTGTCATGCAGGTGGCGGTGAACGGGCATCCCCTCGCGCTTCTCCCAGCGCTGGACCGTCGTCACGTCGCGCTTGAGGTGTGCCGCGATCTCCTTCCACGAGTCCAGCCGATCGTCGGGCGGTCTCTCGGATGGAGTTGTGCCTGGGACTGGTTCGCCCATCGCGGTCTCCTGCTTATCGCGCTTCCTACTCAATGCGCTTGCTGACCATCGGGCTTTCTTGTGTTGGTCCGCGGTTGTCGCGAGTTCCGAACACGAATTGTAACGTTCACACTCCGTACCTGCTACTGCAAAACGCGGTATGCAACGCTAAGTAGAAAAACCGCTGGGAATTCTGCGCATTGCTGTTTGACGGTACCCGCCAAGGTGCCCGATCGTGTCCGCGCGTCTCCATCAGGCGATGCCAAATGAAAAAAGAAAAAGGGGAGGTCGATATGCGAAGAAAACCGACGTGGGTGGTTTTGTTCAGTGCCGCGATTATGGTCACGGCATTCTGTTATGCGGTAAATGTGTGGGCGACAGCGGCCGATAAATTCAAGGGCGTAACGCTCTATCAGGGCAGGTTCAGCCAAATCGATGTCTTTAACCAATTCATTCCGCCGAAGGCCACCGACGACGAGGAGCAGAAAAAAGATATTTGGCTGTCTTGGCAGAAGACAAAAGGATCGTCAAACCTGTACGTGCAGCAGAATATCTGGGCGCGTCAGGGAAGCACCGGCTGGCACACGCATCCTGGCCATAGCCTGATCATCGTCACGGCGGGAACAGTGACAGCCTATGAAGGGGACGATCCCAACTGCAAGCCCAGTGTGTACACAAAGGGGATGACCTTTGTCGATCCCGGCGGTGACCACGTGCACATCGTGCGGAACGAAAGTGCCGTCGAGGCATGAACGATCGCTGTCCAGATCATTCCGGAGGGTCAGCCGCGCCGGATTGACGTTGCAGACCCGGGGAACTGCCACTTCTAACGACTACGAAGTAATTCAACGCCGCTGGTAAGCGATCCCAGACGCGCATCGGACCCGCGCATCCAGGGATCGCTGAAACCGTTGTAGACTGTGGCTGCAGATCGCCTCTCAAAATTTTCCAAAACACTACAGTGCGCGATAAACTTATCCGTCTCCTGGGCGTCCACGGCGCGCCCATTTGCCGAGGACCTCTGCATGCCCGCGAAACTCAATTCGAAAAGAAAACACCCGCTCGTCGGCATTATCATGGGCTCGACCTCGGACTGGGAAACGATGTCTCACGCCGCGCAAACCCTGGATGCCCTGGGCGTTCTGCACGAAACTCGAGTGGTCTCAGCACACCGCACTCCCGATCTGCTCTTCACCTATGCGTCGGAAGCAGAAAGGCGCGGCATCGAAGTCATCATCGCCGGGGCAGGCGGTGCTGCGCATCTGCCCGGAATGGCCGCATCGAAAACTGTGCTGCCCGTTTTTGGTGTTCCAGTGGAATCGAAAGCACTGAAAGGATTGGATTCTCTGCTCTCGATCGCGCAAATGCCAGGCGGAATTCCCGTGGGAACGCTCGCCATCGGCAAGGCTGGCGCGATTAATGCAGCACTTCTTGCGGCGGCATCCCTCGGCAACAAATATCCGAAAATCCGCGAAGCGCTCAGAAAATTCCGTGCATCACAAACCAAAAAAGTTCTGGCAGTTCCCAATCCCGCCAAATTCGGTGCCATTTCCATGCGCAAAAAAGGGAAGCGCAAGTGACCATCGGAATTCTTGGCGGCGGCCAGCTGGGTTACATGCTCGCACTCGCCGGTTATCCGCTGGATTTTCATTTCCGTTTTCTCGATCCATCGCCGCAGGCCCCGGTGGGCCGCATTGCGCCACGCGTCTCAGCGGAATACACGGATTTGGAAGCGCTCGAAAAATTCGCGCATGGCCTCGCGCTCGTCACGTATGAATTTGAAAATGTTCCCGTTGAAGCTGCGCGTTTTCTTCAGAGGATTGTTCCCGTCTATCCGCCGCCGCGAGCCCTCGAAACCGCGCAAGATCGCAGGAGCGAAAAAGGTCTGTTCCAGAAGCTCGGCATTCCGGCCACGGAATTTGCAATCGTCGATTCCGCGAATGATTTGGATCAGGCGATTCGCAAACTCGGACTGCCTTCGGTTTTGAAGACTTGCCGGCTTGGCTACGATGGAAAAGGCCAGTGGGCGCTGCGCACGCGCGAGGACGTGGAGCGCGTAAAAAAGGAAATCCCCGCCGTGCCGCTGGTGCTCGAAAAATTCGTGAATTTTTCGCGCGAGCTTTCGATTCTGGCGGTTCGTGCCCGCGCGGGAGAAACCGCATTCTATCCGCTGGTGGAAAATCATCATCGCGGCGGAATTTTGCGCCTTTCGCTTGCGCCTGCTCCGCGCATAGCGTCTGCTTTGCAGCGCGAAGCAGAGGATGCTGCTAGGCGCGTGCTCGAGGAACTTGATTACGTTGGCGTGCTCGCGATGGAACTTTTTGAATGCGACGGCCGCCTGCTCGCAAATGAAATGGCGCCGCGCGTTCACAATTCCGGCCATTGGAGCATCGAAGGCGCCGTCACCAGCCAATTTGAAAACCATCTCCGCGCCGTGGCTGGTTTGCCTCTCGGCGATACCCGCACTCTGGGCAACTGCGCGATGCTGAATTTGATTGGCGAGCTGCCGGAGCCAGGCGAGCTTCTCGCAATTCCCGATGCGCACCTCCACGTTTACGGCAAGGCGGTGCGTCCCGGGCGCAAGGTCGGCCACGTGACGCTGCGGGCTGATTCGACCGAGCAGTTGGAGCAGCGGATCCGGCAGCTACCTTCCTTCTTCCATCGCGAAGAATTCTGCCTTTCGCAACGCCTCGCGCACTCCGCTAAGTATTTGTAAATGATAGAGTTAGGGGGAAACGGAGGGCTGTGATTCGCTGTGGTTGCCGCCTTTGCGCGCGAATGCTAGGATTTTGCGTCTCCCATGTCCCCAGAAAAGCAAACCGTCAGTGAAATTCAAAGCCAGCCGCGCGTCGGGATTCCGTGGCGCACCCGGCAAGAAGAACTCACGGGGAACGTTGAGAAACTGAACTATTACTTCGAGGCAGTTCAACGTGCAGGTGGCAAACCAGAGCATGTTTCGCTGGGGCTTTCCGAAGAGGAACTGAAGCAGCAGGCAGCTTCGCTGGCTGCTTTTGTGCTGCCGGGGAGTCCGGCGGATGTCGATCCGGCGAGGTATGGCGAGTCGCGGCATGCCAAGACCAAGACTCTCGATGCGGACCGCGATCGGACGGACAGCGCGATTCTGGAGCATGCGCTGGCGGCGCACAAGCCGGTGCTGGCGATTTGCTACGGTTGCCAGATCCTGAATGTGCACCAGGGCGGAACGCTGGTGCAGGATATTCAAGCCGAGAAACCTGGAACGGACGCGCACGGCAAAACGGACTTGGCGGCGACCGCGACGACGAAAGATCTGGAGCACGAAGCGACACTTGCGGAAGGCAGCCACTTGCAGAAGCTGGCTGGCGCGACTGAAGTGCGGATCAACAGCAGTCATCACCAGTCGATAGAACGGCCCGGAGAGAAGTTGCTTGTGACGGCGCAAGGCACGGACGGAATTATCGAAGGCGTGGAATTGGAATCGGCGGACGACTGGGTGGTTGGTGTGCAGTGGCATCCCGAGCGGATGCCGGACGACGCATTCGCGCAAAAGCTGTTCGAGGATTTTGTAGGTGCGGCGCGCAAAGTTCATCTGGAAACAGCCGCGAAGCGATAAGCCAAAGAGCGGAGCACGAACTTGCTGTACTGCGGCAACGTCTGACGCAGCTTCTAATTTTACTTTGGGGGGAAAATGATTTCTTTGGCGGGGAAAGCTGCACTGATTACCGGAGGCTCGCGAGGTATTGGGGCAGCCGCTGTGAAATTATTCGCGCAAGCCGGCGCGGACGTAGTGTTCAACTACAACAAAGCGAAAGACGCGGCGGCGCTTGTGGAGAGCGAATCGCGGAAACACGGAACACGCGTGGAAGCGTTCAAGGCCGACGTTGGCCGGCATGCCGACAACAAAAAACTTGTGGACCAGACCGTTGCGCGGCTGGGACGCATCGACATTCTGGTTGCCAACGCAGGTGTGTGGAACATCGACGATCAGCCCATTGAAAAAATGACGGAAAAGCAGTGGGATGAAATGATTCGCATCAATCTGAAAAGCGTGTATTCGGTGATTCATTTTGCGTCCGCTCACATGATCAAACAGAAGTCCGGAAAAATTATTCCGATCAGCTCGACGGCTGGGCAGCGCGGCGAATCTTTTCACACCCATTACGGCGCCACAAAAGGGGCGATCATCGCTTTTACAAAAGGACTTGCGACGGAGCTGGCGCCGCACGGAATTCTGGTGAACTCGGTGGCACCCGGGTGGGTGGCTACGGACATGTCGAATCCGGTGTTGGACACGAAGGCCGGACAGAAGATGGCGGCTTCGGCGATTCCCCTCGGGAGGGCAGCGACGGCGGAAGAGATTGCGGGTCCCATCCTGTTTTTGGCGTCAGACCTGGCCAACTTCATGACCGGCGAAATCATCAATGTAAATGGGGGCTCGGTGCTTTGCGGATGAAGTTAGCAAATATCGCCGCTGCGCTGCTGATCGCGGGCGCAGCAATGGCTCCTTTCAACTCAGGTTTTGCAAGTACAAACCCTGAAAGCCGGCGCGCCGCTGCGCAGAATCCGGACACCATGATGCCGGAAGCAAGCGCGACCAAGGCGAAGCAGGTTCTTGCGCAGATGCTGGATGCGATGGGCGGGCAAGCATACATGCGTGTTCGCGAAATGCAGTGTAGCGGGCGGCTTTCGCATTTTGGCCACAACAACGATCTGACGTCCTACCTCGAGTTCAAGGATTACTGGCGGTATCCGGACAAGAACCGCACGGACTACGGAAAAAAAGGAAACATCATCGATCTGTTCAACGGAAAAGAAGGCTGGACCATGGATCATGACGGCGTGAGCGAAGAGCCGGCCGACCGGGTGGGCGAGTTCACGGACCAGTTGATGAAAGATCCGGAACATCTGTTGCGATACCGCCTGAAGGAAGAAGGCATGGTGTACCGTTACGGCGGCACGGATTTGATCGACCTGAAACCGGTGGACTGGGTCGAATTGGTGGATCGCGCGGAGCGAACGTACCGCATCGCGGTGCAGCGCGACAATCATTTGATGGTGCGGTTCGCGGTGATCACCCGAGACTCGGTGAGCCGCGAGCGGACCGAAGAAGTCACGTCCTATGCGAACTATCATGCTCTTGATGGCGTGCAGACCGCGTTGCAGGTAGCACGGACGCGGGACGGGCGGCGAATCTTCCAGGCGTTCTATGATACCTGCACGTACAATCCGAATCTGGCGCCGGACTTTTTCACCAAGACCGCGCTGGAACAGCGGTTTCAGGAAGTTGGCAGCAAAGCGGATAAGAAGAAAGCGGCGAAGGCGAAACAGGACTGAAGTGGGAGTTCACCGTAAGGGCCAGTTTCGCTATACGCGATACGCGGCAGACAGACGGCCACTATGACCGCAGCCAAGCCCTTCGGGCTCGGGGCCTCAGGGTAAACAAAAGCCTCTTAGTGCTACTGGCCTGCTAGACCGTGGGAACGAGGATTTCGGTGATGAGTTGATCCTCAGGCGTGGTTTTTGGATCATTGACGTAGTTCTCGATGTTGAAGTCGTCGCGAACCTGGATCTTTTGCTCGGTGACCATCTGAAAAACGCGACCGGATGCTTCTGGCAAATTTGAATAGGGTCCGGTCACAACAAAACGGCTGTATTTACCGCCATCGAATTTGAAATATTGCAGACCCTCAGGCAGATTCTGGGGCGCCGCAGCGAGTGAAACACCAGCGCGATAGATCTTTGGTGGCACTTTGTAAAGGCTCATGAAACCCGTGATCTTGTTGTGTTCGGCAATCCTGGGGACGAATTGCTGGAGCTCTTGCCAGGCTTGAGCAGCGGTATTTTGGAAAGGCCCAATCTTCTCAAGGAAAACATAATGGGTTTCTGGCCAAGTGATAATTTCGGGCTGTGGCGTGAGTTTCAGTGAAGCTCCCTTTGCTGTGGACATGATCCTTCTCCTGGTTTTTTTTGGTGCAGGTTGTTTCGAACCTGCACCAGGAATAGTCTGGGAAAGTTACTTGCTAAATGCAAGTTAAATATTGAAGAGAAGCGGAGGAGCCCTCCGCGGATCAGGGTGAACAACGAGAGATTTGTGTCAGGGTGGCTTGACGGCGAGAGAATCTATGAAAATCGTGTCGCTTCCGAATACGGAGCGTCACGGGAAACCGCAGCAAGGTTCCCGGCGTCTACGTTGAAACGTTTGCTAGCGGCGACAAGATTTTCTACACCTACCAAAACAATGGGACATTAAAAGACGGCGCACCGCAGACAAGTCAAGGCAAGTACCAGATTGCAGGCGGTACCGTAAAAATGAAAGGCATTAACGGGTCAGGCCCCTACAAGCACATCCGCAACGCAGATGGCGGCATCGATTATTCGGGCACGGATGAATTCACGCTTGGTGTATCGAAGGGCGGGTAACAGTCGTAATTTCGCTGCGAGACAATTTTGCCGTTGCGGAAGGTGAGAAACATCGCGACGAAGGCTCTCATTTCACTGCCGGCGGGCAGGTTCATTACCGGGACGGCGAGAATTCCGGTCCATTCCAGCTCGGCGACGACTTCATCGCCGGCTTCGAAGATGCGATGCACTGCGTAGATTTGCGATTGAAGAGTTTTGCAGCCCTGCTGATAGGCGGCACGGAGCTCGGCGGCGCGGCGAATGCGTCCTTGCGGGGCAATGCGGTTCGGGAATTCCTGAATCACAATATCGGGAGCGTAGAAATCGCCGACGTTTTCGAATGGGCCCAGCGAAGCGACTGCCTGAAGATATTGATGGGTGCGAGCGAAGTTGGATGATGTCATTGCGCGTGATTCCTTTTGTCCGGTAGAACCACCGGAGAATTGAAATCGTTCCCGGCCTGCATTTCTGTCCAGAGAGACTGTATCAAGAATGGCCGAACCGGCATCTGTACGATACCGGCTTGCGAACGCTCCGAGCGGACCCTGACAGGTGAGATCCTTCGGCGAACTTCGTGGTTCGCCTCAGGGTGACGGTGTAGGTGAGAAAGATGAAGATAATTTCGTTAAACGTTGGAATGCCGCGGGAAGTACTGTGGCATGGGAGAAGTGTGACGACCGGGATTTTCAAGGAACCGGTGGCGGGGCGCGTGGCATTGCGCAAGCTGAATCTGGACGGCGACCGGCAGGCGGACCTGACTGTTCACGGAGGCGAGTACAAAGCGGTTTACTGTTATCCGGTGGAGCATTACGGCTTTTGGAAGAAAGAATTGCCGGGGCGAGAGCTGCCGATGGGAATGTTCGGAGAGAACTTCACCGTCCATGGTTTGCTTGAAGAGGAAGTGCATCTGGGGGATCGCTATTCTTTAGGTAGTGCCGAAGTGGTGGTGACGCAGCCGCGGCTGCCTTGCTACAAACTGGGAGTGCGATTTGGATCGGACGATATGGTGAAGCGATTTCTTGCCAGTGGCCGGAGCGGTTTCTATTTGGCGGTCACTCGAGAGGGCGAAGTTGGCGTTGGCGATGCGATCACAGTTATTTCGCGGGATGCAAATGCCGTACCGGTCTGCGAGATTACGCGATTGTACGTTTTAAAACGGTGGGGAACCGAAGAGCTGGCGTCCTTGCGGCGCGCTTTGCAGATTGCTGCCTTGCCTGAAGATTGGAAGGAGTATTTTCGCGACCGGATGCAGAAGATGAATGTTTGAACGTCGGCGGTGCGGCACGCGATCCTCACGCGATGGCCGCAGCCCATGCTAAGGATTGCATGGCGATGGCGAGGAAGCTCGCTAACGCTCGGCATGTATTGAAGGATGACCGCGGGCGGGAGCAGTATCCACTCGTCCGGCCCGACGCGAGTGGAATCGTGTGGACGCGACACGTGACAACCGGGAGACATCTGGTCGCTTGAAACCCATTGACACCGACAAAACGCAGGACTACGTTTAGGCGCATTAACCCCAGAAGTTAGGCCTCTACGGAGGCATGCCCGTACTACCGGCCCCACCAAAAACTGAAAAAATAAGGAGGAGCCTTCGAGTCCTTGCGGCGTCGCCCATTCTGGACCGGCAACAGCTGGTTCGCGAAAGGAAGCGTGGGGCGGCCTGCCCCCGACTTCAGTAATCAGGTACACGATTTTGATCCGGGTTTGGACAATGGTTTGTTCTGGACGGTTCCCGTTGACAAGAGCAGCGTGAAAGTTGTTCCGGGTTCAGGAAGGGCAGCGCTGGTTGTAAGCGACCTGGACATGGAAGATTACTTCAACGTGGTTAATGCGCTGCAGGACGGAAACTCCAACGGGGCGGCTGTATCCTTTGAAGTTCATTGGGCACCTGGAATAAAGCAGTTCAAGGTGCGCGACGAAGCCACCGGGATGGCTGGAGAATTCATCAGGAATACCGCGACGATGGCCTGGTCCGCGGAAAGCGGGGGACAAAGCTTCGTGTCAGGACCTGAGGAGAGTTCTTCGAGCCTTTCCGCGCAAAGTGGGCACGAGCGCAACGGCGTCTTCTTTCCTCATTGAGGTCATGACAGGGTCAGGCCGAGACAGCGATAAGCGCAGAGGTAAGCATTCGGCGTACATTCCGAGCAATCCGGGAAGTCCCAGACTGAGGAGAAAAACTATGAAACTTAAGATTTTCTGCGGTTGTGGGGTGTTTGCTTTTGTTGTTGCGATGACCCCTGCGCAAACGAAAACCACCATGTCCGGCAAGTGCGGCAAGCCCGACGTCCAACAAAATATCCCTGCCGGCGACTCGGCGGACCACGCCTTCTTGATCGCGCAAGGAAAATGCGAGACGAAGGGAGAAGTAGGCGGCGCTGCTAGCAAAGAAGGTACGTTTTCTGAACACGGAGAGGTTACCGGTAACCGCAGCAAGACTTGGGGCAGTTATGTGGAAACCTTCGACAGCGGGGACAAGATTTTCTACACCTACCAAAACACAGTGGCATTCAAAGATGGCGCACCGCAGACGGGTCAAGGCAAATATCAAATTTCAGGCGGCACTGGGAAGATGAAAGGCATCAAGGGGTCAGGCACCTGCAAGCACACGGGCAACGCAAACGGCGGCATCGATTATTCATGCACGGGTGAATACACGCTGGCTGGCGCCGCTCCTGCGAAGTAGTCAGTTATCGACTACTTGTTGCGGGCGGCCCGTAGCGAAGGATGACGCAGCCGTTCGATAAGCTGCGGGAATCGAGGAGTTTGAGGTTCAAGCGATTCGAGTTTGGCGGGAAGAGCGGTTTGCCGCGGCCGAGCAAGACGGGAGCGATGGCGAGGCGGTACTCGTCAAAGAGAGCATGCTCCAGCAAAGTTGCGGAGAGGTTGGCGCTGCCGAAGACGAATGTGTCTCCATTGCCCTGTCGCTTGAGTTTTTGTATTTCGGCGACGACGTTGCCCCCGATCAATTTTGTGTTGGTCCAATTGGCGCGTTCGAGTGTTCGTGAGACGACGACTTTCGGCAGGCGATTCATGAAGTCGGCGATTTCGCCTGTCGCGGTTTGCCAGTACGCAGCCATGCCTTCATAGGTGATGCGGCCGAAAAGAAGACCGTCCGCGGAGCTTAACTGTTCGAGTGAGAGGCTTTCGAGTTCGTCACCCCAGACAGACTGGTGAAAATCCAAGTCCCAGTTTTTGGCGCCTTCGAAGAAACCGTCGAGGCTTATCAAATTCCACATGATGAGTTTGGTCATGGAAGAAAGTGACTAGCGACCGGTGATTGTGGTCAGCGATTTGTGAGTTTACCATCGGCGGCTCCGCGAAAAAGGAAAAAACAAGACCGAGAAAGAGAGGTTCCTCGTCGCTTTGCCTCTCGGAATGAAGTTTTTGCCTCGTTTTTAGAGCCACGCTTACAGAAAAAGCATGTGCGAATTCATTTTGGGCCGTAGAAAAAATAGTCGGCGGAGTAGGGGACGCGGACTTCCTGGTTGACGTGGTCGGAGTCGCAGCCGGAGCCAGGGGCTTTGCCACCTTTAGTATTGAGGCGCTGGATGGTAGTGGCGCGGGCGAGCATGCCGTTGCCCTCGTGGCTGACGACTTTGACGAGCAGCCAGGGAATGGATTCGGCGTCCGGCGAAGCAATCGAGACGGCGGCTTTGCCGGTAACGCGGGTGCCGTCATTTGCCTGCCAGGTAGGTCCGGCGAAATGCTTGCCGAAAAGCTGCTCTTTCTTGTCGAAAAGCTGAGCGTCAGGAGCCTTCAAGGTCCAGTTGAACTGGGCCGATTCACTTTTACAGGCGTAGATCTGGTCGCCTTTGGCGTGTAGCTGGAGAAGAAGCTGCTCGTCAACGGGAGGCTGGAGTTGAAGCGGGACTTCCGCTTCTTGCGTGGCGAGAACGGCGAGCGAAGAAATAAAAGCCACGACGATCAGAAATGCGGCGGACACGAATAAGCGGATGCGATGACTCATGGAACGTCTCCTGTGGCGGTGACGCGAACTTTAATATAACGCAACTTCGCGAGGTGCGTTCAGGATGGACTTTCCGCAGACCAAGAACTCACGCTGTGCATCTGCAATCAGTGGGTTTCAGCGAGTTGGTCGTGTGCGGCGGCTTCTACTGCGGCGAGCATTTTCTGCAGATCGTTGCTGGAAAAGTAGTGGCCGTTCGAGATGACGGCTGCTATTTTTTGCGTGTTGGCGATATTGTCGAGCGGATTCGCTTTGAGAAGTACAAGATCGGCGAGCTTACCCTTTTCGATGGTGCCTAGTTGATCTTCCATGCCGAAGAAAAGCGCGGGATTGAGCGTGGCCGTCTGCAATGCTTCGAGGGGAGTGAATCCTGCGGCGACGAAGCGCTGCAATTCGTCGTGGAGGCTGAAGCCCGGGAAAATGTAGACGCCGGGGGGCGTGTCGGTTCCGGCGAGAAACGGAACGCCTTTTTCGTGGAGCAGGCGAACGACTTCGAGTTCCTCGTCCAGGAATTTTTTGCGGACGGTCAGATCGTCGTTGCCGTAGCCTTGCATGATTTCGTCAGTGAAGCGCTTCCAGGTCTTGGTTTTCCACGAGGCGGGGACGTATTTCGCGCGCGTGTCTTTGGCAAAATCGGTGACATCGATTAAATTACCGCCGCGTTCCCACACGAGCGTAGGACATTGCCAGGTTTGATTCTTCGCCAGGGTCGCGGCAAGTGAGGTGGCGCGCGCGGGATCGTAGCTGGCGAGTAAGCGCGCTTCGGTCTTGTTTCCCTTCAGGAACTCGTCTTCGGCGGGTGAGCTTCCTTCAAAGATGCCGATGAGATGCTCGAAACTTTTCATGCCCGCTTCGGACATTTCGGAGGCGCGGACAGAGTCTGGCACGTGGCCTTCGAAGGGGATCTGCTGTTTTTTGGCTTCGTCAGCGATGGCGAAGACGGCGTCGCGGGGGATGAGCGATTGCAGCTTGATAAAGTCCGCGCCGCGACGCTTGAGGTCGGCGACAGCGCGGCGCGCATCGTCTGGCGTGGCGATGGCGACGGAACTTGGAAAACGCGGCTTCGGGCCATCGAGCATGGGCCCCGAGGTATAAATGCGCGGGCCGATGAGGCGGCCGGATGCGATCTCGCTGCGCCAGCTCCGAATGATGTCGAGTTCACTGCCCATGTCGCGAACGCCCGTGACCCCGTTGGCGATGAAGAGAGGCAACGAAATATCTTTCGCGCCAGGAAACCATTCGCCGAATACGAGATGAACGTGCATGTCCCAGAGGCCGGGGATCGCGAAGAGGCCGCTGCAATCAATGATTTTGGCACTGCGCGGAAATTTTGCGGACTTGCCGGGGCCGATCGAATTGATGCGTTTGTGGTCGATGATCAAAGTTTGATCGCGCTGCAGCGTGCCGGCACGCACGTCAACGACGGTGACGTGCTTGAGGATGAGCGGAGTGTCCGCCACGGTTGAGGAAGGTTTCTGCGCGTGAGCGGATAGTAGGAAGAAAAATGCAGAGATGAAGAGCGCGGCAATGTTGGAAGAAAGCCGTCGTGTGAGCGCCATGCGGCAGCATTGTAACCGGTTTCGCAGGAATACCACAGCGGGACCAAGTGGCCGTTGCGAAGTGTGCCGGGAAATTACGGAGCTCGTTCCGGTGTAGCAGTTTCCCTGAAACGGTTACTGCGCGAGGAGCGCTTTCCAGCGCTTCCAAGCGTCTTCGCGGGCTTTTTTATTGGCGGGGTTGGTGTCGTCGGGCGTTTCGCCGCCGCGCATGAAGCCGTGGCCTGCGCCGTCATAGGTCACGGGTTCGTAAGTTTTTCCAGCAGCTTTCATCGCAGAGACGGTGTCTGGAATCGTGGCGTCGATGCGCGCGTCGTTTCCTGCGTAGAAGCCGTAAACGGGCGCCTTGATGCGCGACAGCGCGTCTTTAGCCGGCGGTGGGCCGTAAAAAACGAATGCTGCAGAAAGATCGCCGCGATTTGTTGCGAACCGGAAGGTTTGGCCGCCGCCCCAGCAGAATCCCGCGACATACAATTTCCCGTTTGAGGCGGGCAGCTTCTTGCCGAAGTCCGCCGCGGCGTTCAGATCCCCTGTGACCTGATCGGGATTCAACTTGCTGACGGCTTCAGTGACTGCGCCTGCGGGAAAGTCTTTGGTGCGGCCGCCGTTTGGTCCCATGCCGCTCAGAAGATCCGGCGCGACGGCGATATAGCCAGAAGAGGCGACTTCATCGGCAAGTTCCTGCGCCCAATCGCTCAGTCCAAAAATTTCGTGAATCACCAGTACCACGGGCCGCTTGTCCTTCGATTCCGGATAGACGACGAGAGTCTCCACATTTCGGCCGTCGTGTTTTACCGTGACCCACTCGCTGTGGCGCGGCGATTTTGCGATGCGCTCGCGCGCCCAAGGCTGCGACCATTCCTGCGCGGCAATCGTTTGCACGGCTAACAGGAAACCACCCACAACGAAAATCATTCCCGCGAATCGCTTCATGGTTCACCTCGCTTCAGATGGCGCCAGTGATGATATTTGTGCGAGCGGACTGCGGCAAGACCTTTTCCGTTGGCAAGGGGCACCGCGCACGCCATGAAGGAAGGAGGCTTACCTTCGGTGAGAGTGTTTGGTTTGTCGTTTGGTCACCAGACGGAACTAGAGTGGCGTACTCGGTAGGTAAAGGCGAAACAGAAAAAACGGATCTCTATGTGAAGCGCTCGGATGGGGCCAGCGACCGCGAATTGTTGCTTTCTTCGGGTTACATCGACCATCCGACGGACTGGACGCACGACGGGCGGTATGTGGTTATCAATCGCGGCAGTTTGGGCTCACAACGAATATGGATTCTCCCAATGTTTGGTGACCGAAAGGCTTTCCCTCTATTTCCCAACGTTCCTTACGACCATTTTGAGGGCCGGGTCTCTCCTGACGGAAAATGGATTGCCTATGTGTCGGCAGAATCAGGCCGCAGCGAAGTCTACGTGACCTCATTTCCGGCGGGCGTCGGCAAGTGGCAAGTCAGCTCAAGCCGCATAATCCCCGTTGCTCTGTGGCGGCCGGACGGAAAAGAGCTCTCTTTCGTCACTGAAGCGGGAAATCTGATGGCCGCCTCCGTTCGAGAATCCGCCGGAAGGTATCGCCGTTGACGGACTACGTCCACTTTTTCGTTCGCCTTTCTCACCGGCCGCGTTCACACAATCTTTGATGTTGGCCCAAAAGCTGAGCGCCGCTATTTGCCGAGATGTCCATCGAGAAATGAGGCCATGAGCTGGTCGGCTTCTTTTGATTCGGGCAACGCGGGATTATTCCAGAAGGCATGCGGGAGCGCTTCGAAGACTACGAGTTGCGCGTCGACTCCGGCGTGCAGATAGGCGCGGTGAAGGATGGTTGTGCCGCTTAAGAGGAGATCGCGGCCGCTGGTGATGAAGAGCGTCGGCGGAAATCCGGTGAGGTCTGCATACACGGGAGAGAGGACTGGATCGTTGCGTGGAGTTGCGGCGGCGTACTCTTTGCTGCCGCGATTGTCGGGATTCGGGTCGTCCAGGTGTCCGGAGAAACCGTTCAGGGCATAGAGCGCGATCGAATCACCGGCATGGCCCAAATCGCCGAGACCGGAAAAAATTCCGGTCGCTGCGGGGAGCGGCAGCCTGAGTTGTTTTAACTTGACCGTAACTTCGGCGGTGAGAATCGCTCCTGCGGATGTGCCGTAAACGCCGATGTGGCTTGGCTCGTACGT
>Ga0207646_10001869_pt1 | contig 25385 bp, 24 predicted proteins | sample KBSK5502metaG_FD_184343 | JGI IMG/M metagenome (GOLD analysis project Ga0207646, IMG submission 184343) | Corn, switchgrass and miscanthus rhizosphere microbial communities from Kellogg Biological Station, Michigan, USA - KBS K5-50-2 metaG... | ecosystem: Host-associated > Plants > Roots >...
CGAAGCGCTCGCAGTCTTCGAGGAGCGTGGTCCGACGTACCTCGCCGAGCGAACCCGGCGCCGCATCGCCGAGATCGACGTGAACGGAAAGGCGCAGAGGGCTTAGAGGCTGAACTCTCCGGGCGCGATCTTCTCACGGCCTCCCATATATGAGCGAACCGCTTTCGGGATCTCGAGCGATCCGTCCTTGCGCTGGTAGTTCTCCATGATCGCGATCATGAGGCGCGCGAGTGCCAACCCCGACGCATTGAGGATGTGGACGTACTCGGCTTTACCGCCTGCCTCGCGCCGGAAGCGAATACTCGAACGCTCCGCCTGGAATGAGCCGCAGTTCGACGCCGATGAGACCTCGAGCCATTCGTTCGCGGCCGGGCTCCATGCGTCGATGTCGAAGCCGCGCATCGCCGTGAACCCGAGGTCGCCCGTGCAACGCTCGGTCACGCGCACCGGGAGCTCGAGTTTCTCCAGCACTTCGACTGCGAGTGCTGTCATCTTGTCGAGCCATGCCGGCGAGTCTTCGGCCGCGCAATGCACGACCATCTCGACCTTGTCGAACTGATGCCCGCGCTTGATCCCGCGCACGTCGCGGCCGGCGCTCATGTGCTCCCGGCGGAAGCACGCCGTATACGCGACGTAGCGCCGGGGTAGCGCCGCGGCGTCGAGGGTCTCGTCGCGATGAAGCCCGACGAGCTGCGGCTCCGCCGTCGGGACGAGCCAGACGTCGTCGTCCTCATCTCGGTACAGGTTGTCGTCGAAGTGCGGAAGGTGCGCGCTTCCGATGAGCGTTTCACGGCGGGTCACGAACGGCGGATAGATCTCGGTGAACCCAGCGGCGATCTTGAGGTCGATCATCCATGCGATGAGCGCGCGCTGCAGTGCCGCGCCGGCGCCGCGCAGCACATAGAACCGCGAGCCCGAGAGCTTGGTGCCACGTGGGATGTCGAGGATCCCAAGCAACTCGCCGAGCTCCCAGTGTGGCCGCGGTGTCACCTCGAGGTCTTTGGGCTTGTCCTGGCGGACGACCTTGTTGTCGTGCTCGTCCTTCCCGCGCGGCACGCGCGGGTCGATCTCGTTCGGTATCCACAGCAGCTTCTCATCGCGCTCGGCCTCGAGGGCAGTCAGCTCCGCCTGCAACGCCTTGATCGTCTCCCCCACCTTGCGCATGCGAGCTTTGACGTCTTCGCTCGGTGGTCCGCCCCGGCTCGCCTTGTTGCGCTCCGCGCTCTGGGCCTCGACCTGCGCACGGAGTTCGCGCGCCTTTCGGTCGAGCTCGAGGATCTGGTCGAGCGGCGCGTCGAAACCGCGCGCGGCGAGCATCTCGCGCACTTTGTCGGGGTCCTCGCGGATGCGTTGGAGAGGCGTCACTGGGCGCGTGCCATTATCCGTGCTCTCCCGTGTACGACGTGGTGCTTGTCGCGTTCGAGGGCCCCGACCGCTATTCGTTCGTCGGCGGTCTCGCCACGCGCATGATCGACCTGGCCGACGCACTGGTCGATCGCGGCTACTTCGTGCACCACCTCTTCGTCGGCGACCCGAAGCTCCCCGCGCGCGAGGAGCGCGCCGACGGGCGCCTCGTCCTCGAGCGATGGTCCCAGTGGATCAGCGCCTATCACCCTCGCGACGTGTACGACGGCGAGGATGGCAAGTGGCGCGACTTCTCGCGGACGGTCCCGGCGCACCTCGCCGACCTGGTGATCGCGTCCGCGTCGGAAGGGCGGAAGTCGGTGTTGCTCTTCGAGGACTGGCAAACGGCCGACGCCGCCATCGCGACCGCGGCGATCCTTAACGTCCGGATGCCCGGCGCCGCAGCGTTGCTCTGGAATGCCAACAACACCTACGGCTTCGGGAGCGTGGATTTCCCGTTGCTCCGGCGTGCCGCATCGATCACCACGGTGTCGCGCTTCATGCGCGCCGAGCTATCGGCGGTCGGGGTCGACGCGGCCGTCCTCCCGAACGGGATCGCCGAGCGCTTCCTGAAGCCGCTCCCGCCGACTGAGGCGCGGTCGCTTCGCGAGGCGTTCGGCGACCGGCCGACCTTCGTGAAGGTCGCGCGGTTCGACCAGGACAAGCGTTGGCTCTGGGCGATCGATGCTGTCGCCTTTATGCGCGACACCGGTGTGCGCCCCCGGCTGCTCATGCGCGGAAGCCGGAACCCATACGGCGACATCGTCGGCGCGCGTATTCGCGCCCGCGGGCTGTCGATCGAGCGCGTCGCCCTCTCAACCGATGCCGCGACCAGGGAGCTCGCCGCCGCGGTCGCGGCGAGCACCGCGGACATCGTGTTCCTCGACTATTTCATCCCCGAGCGCACGCTTCGGGCGCTGTACCAGACCGCCGACGGCGTCCTCGCCAACTCCGAAAAGGAGCCCTTCGGCCTCGTGGGGCTCGAGGTCATGGCCTCAGGCGGGCTCGCCTACGTCGGGCGGACCGGTGAGGACTATGCCGTCCCGTTCGGGAACAGCGTGGTGATGCAGAGCGATGATCCCCGCGAGCTGCTCGCGACCCACATCACGCTCGGTACGCGGCCCGAAGTCGTTCGCGCCATCCGCGCCGACGGAAAGGCGACGGCGAAACGGTTCGCGTGGCCCCGCGTCCTCGATGGCTACGAAGCGGCCTGGGAGACGGCCTTCGCCCTGACGGCCTGATCCCAGAGGTCCCCCTGACGTCCGTGTTTCGCGGGGTGCACCTGATCTACAGATAGACGGACGTGACAGCCGCGTTGCCGCATAGAATTCGCGCAATTCCGAACAAAGTCACAAAGGCCATTCGCGAAAATTCAGGGGATTCAGCCGACTTACAAAGTCAGGGCCGGAGGAACGACCAATCTCCAACCTCGTCACTCGCGCGAGCGACCCAACGAAACTCGTCTTGCGCAGTGCTCGAACGGCACCCAGCGCGCCGGGATCCCGCACACCGTCTTCACGCTGCGCGATCACGCGGAGCGGGCCGCGACGCACATGGCGATGGCTGCAGCTATCGCCGAGGCAAGGTTCACGCCGCGCTGCTAGGAGCCGCAAATCACGGATTCGCGTTCTGCAGGGGCTTGGCAAGACGCGCGGAGTTCGACCCGCGCGTCTTGACTCCATCTGCCTACGGGCCGCTGAAGTTCACTTTGAACGAGTAAGTCCCGGCGAAGGTTGTCGGACCCGTCGCTGATCCGGAGTCCTTTCCGTCGGCGTGAACCCCGGCTAGCCGGCCAGTTCCACCGGTTACGGTGTAACTACCTCCGGCGGAGGCGAATGTTCCGGATCCCCTGAAGCTCATTTCCGCCGTGCCCGACCTGCCCGCGATGGTGCCGGTAAAGGTCCCCGAATTGATCGTGTTGAGGGATCCGTCAGCGTGGATCACCAGTTCGCCCGAGCCGACGCGGGTACCGTCAAAGATCCCCAGCGTGGTCTCGGTAAACGTGTAGTCGATGAACGTATTTCCGTTCGCCGTCCGCTCGGGCACGGGCGTGAACGAGATTGTGAAGGTTCCGCCGCCTTGGACTGGCTCGTCGGCATTTGCGGCCGACGGTACGCCGAGCCATACAGCGGAGACCAACGGGAGCATCAAGAAACGTAGAAAGTGTCGAGTGACGGTCGACTTGGCGAGCATCGCAGATTCCTCCTGTCGCGCTGATAGATGCCGCAAAGCTGGATCGAGAGCCCCTTCGTGTGATTGGTCACCGTTCTTGCGTGGTAGTCCTCGAACGCATCACGACAGCACGTGAGCGCAGTTCGGTTGCGCCAGCGTTTTGAATGGGCTCTGCGCCGACAAGGCAGTCGACAACGTGCTGCGTGCATCGTCGGCAACGGAAAGATCGCCCGAACAAGGCCTGTCCCCGCAGATTTCTCGCGCCCCTCCTCCAGCACGAGCCGCGCTCCCCCGGCGGGGACTCTAGAGGACGGGTCCATGGGCCCTGGGGCCCATAGACCGCGGGCTCGCGTTCATGTGCGCTCGGTGTTGCCCACCTCAGGGACCGGGTACTCAGTTGTTGACGTCATCGACAAGGGAGGGCGTTTTAGCGTCGCCGCGACCTCACCGCTCTGGGTGGATCAGGTAACGGCTCAGACTCTGCCGCGAAATTCGAACGGGCACAGGTGTTGTCGACCTTTGCCCAACTCGGGATCGTGCAGTGCATTAGGCGGCTAACGGGAGTTAGACGCCTTGCCGTCGTTTCTCCAAAATCTCGAAGCGCACGGCGCGCTCGACAAAGAGCGGTGGGGTGCGGCGCGCCGCGGGCACGCGCCAGCGCGCGCGCTTGGAGAAACGCAGGTGGTCCCTGAGGTAATCGTTCAGCTCCTCCACGTCTTCGAACGGGATCGCATGCCATAGGCGGCCGCGCCGCCGAGAGTCGAAGAGCTTGCGCCGCAGGACATTGCGGATCGCCTTATCCGACAAGAGATCGTCCGTCTTGGTCGGTCGCTGCGTCCCGATCGTACCGATCACCTTGCCGCGGGCACTCCTCGCACGCACCCGCGCCAAGACCCGCGAATCAGGGCGCGCGTCGACGAAGACGCCTCGCTCGACGAGGATCCGGTGGGCCTCCTGGAGGGCATCGACCATGCCCTTGTGCGCAACTCATCAGAGCGTCCACGAGAAGATCACCACGTCGAACGACGCGTCCGGCAGTCGGAGTGACTGCGCGGCTCCCTCGCTGAATTTCACGTTGGAAAGGCCCTGACGCTTGGCTTCAGCGCGGCCGCGAGCGAGCGCACCACGATCCGGATCGACGGCGACGACCGATGCCGCATCGCATGCCGCGCCCAGCGCGAGACGGCCCTCGCCTGCGCCGATGTCGGCCACGCGGAGTCCACGCAGGTCGAGTCCGTACGCGCCGAGCTCGATCTCGGCCGGCGGCCGGAGCCGGGGAGAGCCGAGACCGGCGGGCATGATCCGCCCGGGGCTAGCCGTAGCGCTCACCTGACCCCGGAAGCATCGCACCAATGCGATTCCCCGAAGCGGCGACGCGCTGCGGATCCATGAGCGGGCTGCGGATATCGTCGGGCGGCTCGGCGCCCGCAAACCACCACACGACCTCGAGGTTCGCGCGGAAGAGCGCGTCGAAGACGCCGTCCTCCGGGGACGAGTTCCGGCTCGAATACCACCAGAACCAGTCGCTGCCTTCGGCGACCATCAGCGGTTGCCGGACGCTCTTCGGCATGTACCGAAGCGAGCCCCACTGCTCCTGCGCGAAGCGGCGGGTGCGCTCGAGGGCGCTCCACGCGCGGGCGTGGGCGGGCTCGCCGCTCCAGACGCGCAGGCTCGCTTCGATCCACGAACCGGTGTGAAGGTGTGGAAGCTCAACGGTCGCCGGCGTCTTCTCGAGGAGATCGGAGACGCGCACCGTTTCGAAACGGTCGTCGGTCTCGAGCTTGCCGTAGAGCGCGCGGAGGAAGTCGTTGCCGTTGTTGGGGTACTGCTCCCACGCGTTCTCGCCGTCGAGAATGATCGACGCGAGATACGGTCCGCCCTCGTTCGGCAGCCGATCGCGCGCGCGCTCGAGCTTCACGATCATGTCGGCGACGGCGTCTTCGGGTTTCATGTCGCCGTACACGAAGCCGATGCGATCGGAGAGCTCTCGGTCGCGGAAGATCACGGTGGCGCCGTTCGCGAGGCGGTAGGGCCGGTAGAGAAGCCCCGGCTCGAGGAGCGCGCCGACCTCGTCGCGCCGCAGCTCGACGTTCACGGAGCGCGCGAGCACGCTTTCGTCGGAGGCGAACCACTCCAGTCCCGCCTTCCGTATCGCGTCCGCGGCCTCCGGTGAGACCGCGCCCTCGGACGGCCACACACCGCGCGGGCGCACGCCGAACGCGCGCTCGTGCGACGCGACCGCCTCCTCCAGCTGGAACGCGGCGTCGTCCGGATAGGCGAACGGGATCTCGGGAAGCTGTGCCGAGGGATCGGACCGAAGCGCCGATCGGTCGTCGATGATGAGCGGGAGGATGGGGTGGTAGTAGGGCGTGGTCAGGATCTCGACCTGCCCATCGCGCTCGAGCCGGTGATAGAGGTGCGGCACGCCCGAGGCCATAAAGCGCTGGCGGCCGATGACGTAGCGGACGTCGTCGCGTGTGAACCGCGCGCCCTTGTCGGCGAGCTCGACGAGACGCTGGTCGGAGCGGATGTCGTCGGGATCGATCCACGCAAGATTGAACCAGAGCGCGAGATCGACGAAGTAGTCATCGGACAGGAGCTCGTGCCGGTCGCCGGTCGCCATCGCCAGCTGCAGCAGGCGGCGGTACTCGTGATAGCGGTGGATCACGTTGCCGTGATGGATCGAGAAGAAGCGCCGCAGCATGTGTGCGCGCTCGTCGTCCGCCAGGACGCCATCGACCGTGCGCATCGTGAGGCGCGTGTCCTCGTCGTCGGCGCCGCGCGCATAATCCTCGAGCTGGTCGCGGAGACTCGGCACCATCGTGAAGCTCACCTTCACGCGCGGAAACTCCTGGAGAAGGCGCGCCATGTGCAGGTAGTCCTTCGACGCGTGCAGGCGCACCCACGGCAGGACGAACTCGCTCGTCTGCGGGTGCTTGTAGTAGGGCTGGTGCATGTGCCAGAGGATCGCGACGGGCAGCTTTCCGTTCACGCGGCACGACCCAGATCGTCGAGACGCCGGCGCACGCGGTCGGGCTCGATGGACAGAAGGAGCCACCCGGCTCGCGGTCCGTTCGGCTTGCCGATGAACGCGAGGTAGATCGCCGCGAACGCATCCTGCGAAGGCTTGCCCTTCGCGTCGACAAGGCCGATCTTCTTCGCGACCTCGTAGAGCTGGTTCTGCATCTCGCCCGCATCGTGGACCGTGTCGATGAGCGCTTTGATGGCGAACAGGTATCGACGCTGCTGCGGCGTGAGCTCCACGGCGGGGGTCGTCTCGAGGACCTCGAACTTCGCGTCGTCCGGGGCCCACCGCTCCAGCCAGGCCCGGGCGAGCTCGATACGCCGGTGCAGATCGCGCAGCTCGGCATCGGTGAGGAGCGCGCCTTTCTCTTTCTCGGCCTCGGCTTCCGGCTTGATGCTCGGGATCTGGAGCCAGTTCGCGACCGTCGAGAAACGCACTCGGAAGCCGGGCGGTTCAGGCGTCGGCGACACCTGAGAGAGGCGCCACGTCTTCGCGAGGTCGCTCTCCTCGTCCTCGAGATAGGCCTTTGCCGCGCGGTCGTACTCATCCAGGAGGCGTGGCAGCGTCATGCCGGCGGGGTCGAACTCGAGGTGGCGCTTCGGCGGCGTGCGGAGCATCAGGAAACGCACGACCTCGGGCGGGTAGATCGAGACGATCTCGAGGGCTTCGGCGCCGATGCCCTTGGAGCTCGCCATCTTCTTTCCGCCGAGCGTGAAAAACTCGTGCTGCAACCCCGGCGGAGGCTCCTTCTTGAAGACCTCGCGATAGATCTCGTTCGAGCGCTCGCGAGAGCCACCCGCGGTGAGCAGGTCCTTACCGCCCTCCTCATAGGTCACGCCGAAGTAGTCCCACTGCGCGCACCACTGCTCGTTCCAGAGAAGCTTGGCGTTCCCCTTGAAGGGCGAGACGCGGCCGGTGTGACCACAGCCCTCGGCCCACTCCACGTAGTCGCGCCTGCACCCGTACGCGACCGTCGCGCCGTCGTAGTCCGTCGCAAGCGTCGTACCGATCCGTCCGCAGTTCTCGCAGATCACCGCCACCGGAAGCCAGCCCTCGGGATGGTCGACGTTCGCGACCCGCTTGTGGATGGCCCGGATCGTTTCGGCGTTGCGCAGCACGAGATCGATCTGCTTGTCGAGCGCGCCCGACCGGTAGAGGTCGCGCATCCGGTGGAACTCGGGGGTGATCCCGAGCCCGGCGAAGAGCGTGATGAAACGGGTCGCGTGATAGTCGGCGAAGTCCGTTCCGACGGAGGGGTCCGGGCTCGGGATCGCGCAGAGCGGTTTGCCCATGTGCTCGGCCATGCCGGCACGTTCCTTCATCGACTGCGAGTCCATCGGGTCGTAGTCGTCGATCGTGTACACGAACCGGACGTCGAGGCCGTTCGCCTTGAACGTGCGGAAAAGCGCGTCGCTGATGATCGGCCCGCGCAGACCGGAGATCGGTACGGGGCCCGACGGCGTCTTCGAATCGCGCACGACGTGCGGTCGCCCAGGCTGGAGAAGCTCGACCTCCTCGTCGGCCCAGAAGGCCGCCTCGTGCCCTGAGCTCAACGTACGGTCAGGATCTTCATCTCCACCGCGCCGGCCGGAACGTTCAGCCGGACCGTTTCCCCCGCGCGGTGTCCCATGAGAGCTTTGCCGACCGGAGATTCGTTGGAGATCCGGCCCTCGGCGGGCGCGGCCTCAGCCGACCCGACGATGACGTACTGCTCCTTCGCACCAGCGGCCTCGACCATCACGTGGCTGCCGATCTCGACGGTCTCGTGCTTCGCCTTCTCGTCGATGATCTGGGCGTTCTTGACCATCTGCTCGAGCGTGAGGATCCGGCCCTCGAGGAAGGCCTGATCATTCTTCGCCTGCTCGAGCTCGGAGTTCTCGGTGAAATCGCCGAACTCCATGGCCGCGTGGATGCGCTCGGCCACGCGCTGACGGCCGGCGGCCTTCAGGTCGTCGAGCTCGGACTGGATCTTCTTCAGACCGTCCGCGGAGACGTAGACAGGCTTTTCAAGGTTGTTCAATCGGAGCCTCCGCTCTTCTGCGCACGGATTCTTCCCGTGCGTGCCCGTCAATGAAAAGCGCTGAAGGCCGAAGGCCCTCAGCACTCAACCGGGCGTACTCTTCTGTTCGGCAAATTGTACGACACACATGGGGGGCTCCGCCCCCCATCCCCCAAGCTCTTCCGGCAGACCGTCCTCTCCTGGTACAGGCGGTCGGGCCGCGACCTTCCCTGGCGGCGGACCCGCGATCCATACCGCGTCCTCGTCAGCGAGGTGATGCTGCAGCAGACCCAGGTCTCCCGCGTTCTTCCGGCATACCGGCGGTTTCTCAAACGGTTCCCGACGCTGCGGGCCCTGTCGCGCGGTCCGCTCGGCGACGCGCTGCGCGAGTGGTCGGGCCTCGGCTACAACCGCCGCGCGCGAGACCTTCACCGCATCGCACGGAGCCACTCATCCGGCCTGCCACGCACCGTCGCCGGACTCGACGCGCTCCCCGGGGTCGGTGCGTACACGGCGTCGGCGGTCGCGTGTTTCGCGTTCGGCGAGCCGACGGCCTTCGCCGACACGAACATCCGTCGCGTGCTCGGTCGGGCGATCCTCGGCCGCACCGCCACCGAGCGTGAGGCGATCGAGCTCGATCGACAGATCGGCCCCAAGCGCGACGGTGCACGGTGGCATCACGCGCTGATGGACATCGGCGCGACGATCTGTCTCGCGACCCGGCCGCGGTGCGACGCTTGTCCGGTTCGCACCGTCTGCGAGTACGACGGTGTCGAGCCAACGTCGCGGCACAAGCAGTCACCGTTCGCCGCGAGCGATCGTCGCGTGCGCGGCGCGATCATGCGTCGGCTGGTCGGCTCGTCCCGCGGTGCGACGATCGCTGCGCTTCGAACGGGTATCAAGGATGCACGCGTGCCGCGTCTTGTCGGTGTGCTCGCACGCGAAGGTCTCGTGGAGGTCTCATACGGGAGCGTTCGCCTTCCGACGCGCTGAGCGGAGTGGCACGATCGCCCACGCGATGAGCACCTATTACGACCTTCTGGGAATCCCGCCGAGCGCGACCGAGATCGAGATCCGCTCCGCGTACGGGCGGGACGTGGTTCAGCTGCAGAACGAGGCCGGCGACAAGATTGGGCAGTTTCGCGCCGCGCTGGACACAGCCTTCGCGACGCTCGTCGATCCGATGAAGCGGTCGGCCTACGACGAGGCGCTCGCGGTCGCCGCGCAGAACGGAGCGGCGGCAGACGCCGACGAGTCGGACGAGGCGTTCCGGTACGCGATGCGGGGCGGACTCTGGTTCGCGGGCGGCGGCCTGGTCACGGCGCTGACCTACGCGTTCTCGCAGGGCACGTACCTGATCGCGTGGGGGCCGCTCCTCTTCGGTGGTTTCCGGCTCGTGCGTGGCCTGCTTCGCTACCTCACGGTGCCGAGCGGCGCGCGCAAGGCCAGCCAACTCGCCGTCCTCGGAGGCCTGATCGCGCTGGGCGTCCTCTGTGCGGGTTTCGTCGGCGTCACCGAAGGGCTCGGGGCACAGGACGCCGCGATGGGCGCGAAATGGAACGCGATGATCACGGCGACCGGCCTCGACGTCGCCCAGGCGAACGAGCTTGTCATCGGCGTGGCGAACCGCCCCGGGTCGTGGGACGCGACCGATAGTGCGGACATGGCGAAGGCCTCGGCGCTCTACGCGCGCGTCGCCGACTCCATCGAGCGCTCGACAGCCCCCGCGCGGCTCGAGTGGTACCGGACGGGCATGACGAAGAACTTCCGCGACGCCGCGGCCATCACCCGCGACTTCTCGCTCATGACTCCCGGGTCGCCGCCGAGCGCGTTCACGGCTCTCGACGCTCGCTGGCGGGCCTTCGTCGACGAGGCGAATGGCCTGTCGGACCGCTTCGACGCTCAGGAGGGGCCGGCCAGTCGCTAGCGGCGCGTCCTCAGGCCGGCTCGAGCCGGAGTGTCGTCGGTAACACCAGCGGGAGCAGCATCGAATCGAGCGAGCTGCCCTTCCGATACTTCTTTCGGTAGCCATCCGACGCGCGCTTGACGGAGGCGCCGTCCGTGGCGCTGATCGCTCGCACGGGGACGCGCTTCCCGTCCACGACCAACGCTCCCGGGCCGGCCAGGAGCTCGCGGTACCAGCGCGACTCCGGCCCGCGATAGGTCCGGATGAACACATCGGCGCCATCGACCACGACCCAGATCGGGACCGAATGCGTCGCGCCTTTCGGCGAGCGCGTTTCGATGTCGACCTCGTTCGATCGGTCGAGAAGGCCGAGCGTGTCCTTGGGGAAGCTCAATCCCGCTCAGGTAATGGCGGCCCGGCGATCGCGAGCGCGTGGCGGTCCGGCTGGAGGAAGGTGCGCGCGATCTCGACGACCTGCTCGAGCCTGACCGCGCGCAGCTCTCGCGGATAACGCTCGGCGTAATCGGGGCCGAGCTCGAAGATCTCGCCCTCGAGGAGGAGCGACGCGACTCCGGCCGGGCTCTCCCGAGCTACGTCCAGCTCGCCGACGAGCTTGTCCTGTGCGAGCTCGAGATCGTCCTCTGTGACCTTGCCGTCGACGATCTTGCGGAGCTCATCCAGGGTCGTGCTCACGGCGCGCTCCACGTTGATCGGGTTTACCCCCATGCGCACGACCCACGGAGACTGGCCGCGCGACCCGCCGAGCGTGCTGAAGACGTAGTACGCGAGGCCGAGCTCGTCGCGGACCACGTGTCCGACGCGGCTGGCAAACGTGTCCGCGGCGAAGACCATGTTGCTCACTCGAGCCGCGACGAAGCGCGGATCGGTCCGTGGGAGCCCAGGCCAACCGAGCACGACGTCGCTCTGCGTCTTGTCCGGCACGATCTCGAGCTTTCGCACCGCCGTCACAAGACGCGCCTCCGGGACCGTGCGCTCTTCTCGCGTGCCGCCCGCGCGCCATGTCGCGAACGCTCTTGCGGATCCGTCAAAAACCTGCTCCGCGTCGACCCCACCGGCGACCACGAGCACGGCGCCATCCGGACGGATCGCGCGCCGGTGATAATCGCGGAGGTCGTCCGCCGACGCGGCGCGCACCACGTCGAGGTCGCCGATCGGGCGAACGCGGAAGGGATGACCCTTCGGATAGACGAGCTCGCGCCAGGCGCTCTCGGCGACGGCGCGCGTGTTCTTCGCATCCTCCTCGATCTGGGCGACGGTCTGCTCGCGGACGAGCTCGACCTCGGTCGGTGCGAACGCCGGACGGACGACGGCGTCGGCCATCAGCTCGAGCAGGACATCGAGATCGCTGCCCAGCGACTGCGCGCTGAAGGTCGCCGCGTGCGACCCGACGTCGAGTCGCGCGGCCGCACCGATCCCGTCCAGCGCGTCGGCCCACGCCTTCGCGTCGCGAGTGGTGGTACCGCGAAGCATCGCGAGCGCGCAGAGACGGCCGATGCCCGGCCGACCGATCGGCTCGAACCACTGCCCCGCCTCGATCGCCAGAAGGACCGCGGCGGATTGCAGACCCGGGATGGGGATGGCCGCGACTCGCAGGCCGTTGTCGAGGCGATGCCGGCGGATGTCCACTAGGACGGCTCGGGGACGAACCAGCCGACGGTTCGACCCTTCTCCCGAAAGACCGAGTCGGCGGCTGAGCGGACGTCCTCAGCGGTCACCGCTGCGAGCCGGTCGTACCACCCGCCGAGCGAGGCGGCAGCGCCGGTCGCGAGGAGCTGACCGAAACGCCACGCCCGCCAGGTGATCGTGTCCGTCATGAATGCGCTGGCCGACAGCATCTGCCGGCGGACCCGGCCGAACTCGGAATCGGTAAGCGGCGACCGAGCGATCTTCTCGAGCTCGTCCAGGATGACGTGCTCGACCCGATCGTGCGTCACGCCCGGACGCAGGTGCGCCTCGACCACGAAGAGGTAAGGGTCCTTCATGAGCGAGAACGACGCGTCGACGGTCGTCGCGAGTCCCGTGTCCACGAGCGCGCGGTACAGGCGCGCCGAGCGTCCCGATGCCGCTTCTCCGCCTCCGGCGGTCGCGCCGGCGAGCGCGACGGCCAGCGCCGAAAGCGCGGGCGCGCGAGGGTCGGCTGCGCGCGGTGCCTTGTGGCCGATCTGGATGATCGGAAGAGCTCCGCCGGCGCGGCGCACGATGACGCGCCGCTCCCCGTACTGCGGGGGCTCCGGCGCCTTCGGCGGCTCGATCGGCACCTCGGCGTCGAGCGGCCCGAACGCCGCAGCCGCGCGGTCAAGAAGCTCGCTCGCCGGCGCGTCGCCCGCGACGATGAAGTACGCGTTGTTCGGCGCGTAGTGGCGCCGGTAGTGCGCGTAGAGACCGTCGCGCGTCATCAGCTTGATCTCTTCCTTACTGCCAATGACGCCCTGCGCGTAGGGGTGGCGCGAGAACGCCACCGCCTGCAGCTGCTCTCCGAGAAGGAATGACGGATCGTTCTCGAGGCCCTCGCGCTCGCTCACGATGACGTTGCGCTCCGCGTTGGTCTCTTCCTCGGTGATGAGCGCGTTTCGCATGCGGTCGGCCTCGAGCTCGAGCGCAACCGGATAGCGCTCCGCGGGAACCGTCTCGAAGTAGCACGTCACGTCCTCGCTCGTGAATGCGTTCCAGAGCGCACCGTATCGCGCGAGAAGCTTGTCGAGGTCACCCTTCGGATGCCGGGGCGTCCCTTTGAAGAGCATGTGCTCGAGGAAGTGGGACATCCCGGTGGTGCCCGGCACCTCGTTGCGTCCACCGACCTGGTACCAGACCCAGAGCGACACGACGGGCGCGTGCCGCGCTTCGAGCGCGTGCATGACGAGCCCGTTGTCGAGGCGTCGCGAAGCGGGGGCGTCGGTAACGGCGGGGATGACAAAAGTCTAGCGTTCGCGAGGATCAAGATATCCACGTGATCCGGATCGGCGAGCCCCGACCGATTGAGCCTCCACCCGACGCGGACAGGGAGAGCGTCTCGTATCGAAGCCCGGTTGGCGATCACACGATTGTCTTCAGCGACGAGGACGAGTACGCGATGGGCGCGAGCTTTTGGAACGCGCGGCTGCTCGGCGCCGACCACAAGACAACGAAGCTGCCGTATGCACTCTCGGTCGCGCCGCTCCAGCCGTGGTCGCTAGATGGGGCGCGCTTCGCATATCTCGGCACCGAAAAGCTTCGCGAGCCAGGCCGGGTCCTCCTGGGAGACATCGCCGGAGGCTTCCGGTGGACAACGGCTCCGACGTGGGCACGCGGGATCTTCTGGTCCTCTTCGCGACCCGTCCTTCTCGTCATTGGTCCAGGCTGGTTGCGGCTTCTCGACCAGCAGGGCCGGACGACCTATTCGTACGACTGGCGAAGCGCCGAAGACGATCCGGTCTACGGGGGCTGGCTTGCGTCCGGCGAGCGCTTCTTCATCGTCGCGGCTGAGACGGGACATAAGGCGAAGCTTCGTGCGTACGACGCGAGCGGGACTCGACTGGGCGAGGAGCCGCTTGACCCTGCTGACCTCTTGCCGTTCGACACGAAGGAATTCGCATCGCTAGAACGCGGCGGATATTCGCTTCGTCTCGGACCTGGCAGGCGCTCGATTGGGGCGCTTCTCGATCGCTGGTCCGATGCCCGATATGACCCGGCGACCGGTGACCTTCGACTTGCCGTGTACCGCCCCACAGGTCCTGTCGGGCCCGAGCCATCTGCGGCCTTCAGCCGGCCCGACGGAGGGTTGACGGCGCCCGCCGCTATTCAGTGGATCGCGATGCGGGTGAGCGAATAAAACAGCGACCTTCCGGGCTCATTGGCTCGAGTACTGGTAGGTGTGCGCGAAGACCTCGTATTCCCACGGAACGGTCGGGGTCGGATAGCCGTCGTGCATCTGGATCTTGAGTGTCTCGCCCGCTCCGAGGCTGAGCCACGGTTTCGCGTCCGCGGCGATCTCCGGTCGCCACTGCAGGGCTCCGAGGATCTCCCGAGATGACGCCTTGCTTCGCACGAGGACGACGAGATGGAGCTTGGAGAACCCGGGCACGGTCGCCGTCGTCCCGACGCTGAGATCGCATCCGATGACGCCGACCGCGGCGTCGTTCGCGCACGCCTGGTCCGCGACGCTGACACCGCTGACTTCGCCGATCGTGATGAGGCTCCGCGCGACCTTGAACTCCTGTACGTCGCTCTTCGTGAACGTCTTGTCGTACCGGACGACCGTCCACGATTCGCCCGGCGGTATCGGGAAAAACCAGTTCTGGAATTTCGCGTCGGCGCGATCCGGCGGTACGCCGGAGTTGCCGATGCGCGCGTCCGTCACGGCGAGTCCATCCGCGCTCTTGAATCGTACGGTCATGAACCAGTCGAGGACGAACTTGTTCGGGTTCGAGAAGAAGATCGCGGTCTTGCTGACCGTCACCACCGTTCCTCCACGGACCTCCAGCGGAGCGACCTCGTAGGTGAGCGGGAGGATGTCCGGCTTGGCGACCGCGGTCGAGGACGGGGCTGGTGTGGGCGTCGGTCGATATTCGGGAGCCTCGACGCTGCACCCTGAGAGGAGGGCCACGAACAGAGCGCCCGTCAGCACGCGACGCATCGCCGGAGCCTAGACCCCCGCAACGCGGCCTTCGGTGGCTAGGGCGTCGCGAACTTCGCCGTGAGGACGGCCTTTACGGCGATCGCCGAGTCCACCGATCCGAAGACGCCGGGCCTCTCGGTGTACTCGTCGAGCACCGCGGCGATCGCGATCGACGGCTGCTCGAACGATGCCCAGCCGATGAACCACGCATCGACCTTGCCGGGGGCCGGCGACTCCGCCGTTCCACTCTTCCCCGCGGTGGTCGGTGAATACCTCTGGAAAACGAACGACACCGTGCCATCAGGATCGGTGGTCACCGCGTGCATGCCGTCGCGGATCAGCGACAGGTCCGTCGGGATCGTAAGGGCCGAACCCATCTGGCTCTTCGGATAGGTCTTCACGCTCTTGCCGTCGCGGTCGCGGAGCTCGATCACGAGACGCGGTTTCCACAGGATGCCGTCGTTCGCGAGGGTCGATGTGTAGTTCGCCATCTGCAGCGGCGTGGCGAGCAGGAACCCTTGTCCGATCGCGAGGTTCGTAGCGTCGCCGGGGTTCCACACCTGGTCCGCGGGGTTCGCGAAGTGTTGCTTCTTCCAGTCCGGGCTCGGAACGATCCCTTCCGCCTCGAACACGAAGTCGATGTCCGTGGCCTTCCCGAGGCCGAAGCTCTTCGCGGTATTCGGAAGGATGTTCGGATCCCGATCGTTGAGGCGCTTGCCGATCTCGTAGAAGAACGTGTTGCAGCTGCGCGCGAGTGCGGTCCGCAGGTCGATCGGGCCGAGCGCCGTTGTTTCGTGGTTGAGCTGTGCCCACTGCTCGCCGTAGCCGGTCCAGCGCGCTGGGCAGTCGATCCGATCGCCCCAGTTGTAGACGCCGTTCCGCATCGCGGCGGCCGAGGTGATCGGCTTGAACGATGACCCGGTCGGGTACTGGCCGAACGTGGCGCGGTTGAAGAACGGCCGGTTCGGGTCCGACGAGTAGCGCGCGATCGCCGCGGCGTCGCCCGAGACCAGCGCGTTCAGGTCGAAGGTGGGACGGCTGGCCAGGGCGAGGATCTCTCCCGACCACGGATCCTCGGCAACGATCGCCCCCTTGTTGTTGCCGAGGGCGTTCTCGGCCGCGCGCTGGAGCTTCGGGTCGAGCGCGAGCACCACGTCGCGCCCGGGCACCGGCGCGGTCTCGGCGAGCGTTTCGACCGGGCGCTCGTCCGACTCGACGATGCCGAGACGGAACCCGAAGCTCCCGCCAAGCTCGTCGTCGAGTGTCGCCTCGAGCCCGGTGTCCTTCTTACCGATGAGGTCTCCGGCCTCGACGCCCCGCGCCGATTTCCCCTTCGCCTCGTCTTCGCTCGCCTCGGCCAGATATCCAAGCGCCTGCGACGCGAGCCCGGTCGGATAGCTGCGCACGCGGGTCGCCTGCACCTGGACGCCCTCGATGACCGAGAGGCGGGTGCGCAGCGCGTCGAGCTGCGCTGCGGGGACCGTTTTGATCGGAACGAAGAGATCGGGCTTCACCCAGCTTTGGGTGTACTTGGCTTTGATCTGATCCGGCGTCATCGCGAGCGCCGCCGAGAGCGACGACAGGAGACCCGCCTCGGAGCGGATCTGCCCCGTGATAACGCCGACGACGCCGGCCTCGATGAAGGTCGCGAGCTCGGTCCCGTCGCGAGCGACGATCCGGCCCCGCGAAGTGGGCAAACGCGTCATGCGCACGAGGCGACCTGCGGTGAGGTGCGGCAGGATGGCTTCCGGCGTCCACGCGATCCGCCACACGGCCTTGTCCTTCTCGCCGACCATCACGAGCTGCAGCGCGGTCGACCGCGCGATGTCGCCGACGCGCTGCGTGTGAAAGATCACGTCGAGAAGAACGCTCGCCTTCCGGGGATCGGGCGAGCCGTTTGGAAGGGCAGGATGCGTCGCGACTCCAGGCTTCACCTCGAGCGAGCGGAGCGTCATCTCGTCGGCGATGCGTGGCAGCCGTTCGGTGAACCCTGCCGGCGTGACCTGGGCTTTGCTGTCGTCGCTCAGCAGATCCCACATCGCCGGGTAGTCGGACTTTTGCCACGCCGCGGCGTACTGGCGCGCGATCGGCTCGGCCGGCGGCGGGCCGGGCTCGCAGGCGCTGGCGATCGCTGCGCAGAGGAAGAGAAGCGCAAGAACAGGGGCCGGGGGGTGGAGCTCGGCGGCTGGGGGGCGAAGCCCCCCGACGCTAGTACCCAGCGGCCTGACCCTCGCGGCGCGGATCCGCGCCGCCGGCGAACGATCCATTCGGTTCGATCGCGATCGCCTGCGCGCCCCCGGTGACCTCAGCCCAATCTCCGAGCACCGCAACCTCGTGCCCCTTCGCCGCGAGTGCGCGACGTACGGCCTCGGGATACCGGCGCTCCATCTTCAGTGTGCGCCCCGCCTCGTGGTACCAACGGGGCTCCTCGATCGCCTGCTGCACGTCCATGCCGAAGTCGATGAGACCCACAGCGAGCTGGAAATTCGTCTGCACCTGCGCGTGACGCCCGGGCGTCCCGAACACGAAGCGAGGCATCGACCCCTCGAGCGCGATGACGGTGTTCAACGTGTGCACGGGCCGCTTGCCCGGCGCGAGGGCATTCGCCGAACGCGAGTCGAGGGAGAAGCCGGTGAGGCGGTTGTTGAGCAGGATCCCGGTACCCGGAACCACCGCCGCGGCCCCGAACGCGCTGAACACGCTCTCGATGAGCGAGACCGCATTGCCATCGCGGTCCACGACCGCGAGATACGTCGTATGGGCGGGCGCCATCAGCGATCCGGCCTCGCTGCGCTCGCTCGCCTTTCCGCTCACGGCGCGGCGGCGGCTCGCGACGAACTCGGGGTCGAGCAGGCGGCGGGCATCGAAGTCGACGCGCGCAGGATCACCTGCATGTGCATCGCGATCGGCGAACGCGAGCTTCTTCGTCTCGACCATGAGATGGACGAGATCGGCGCTGCCCCACTCGAGCGATCGGATGTCGAGCCCTTCGGTGATGGCGAGCTCCTCGAGAAGGATGTGTCCCTGCGAGACGGGCGGCTGTCCGAAGACGTGCAGGCCGCGGTACTCGATTGCGAGAGGCTTCGGTCGATCGGTGTGATGCGCGGAGAGATCGGCCCGGTCGATCACGCCGCCGATCGATGCGATCGCGGTCGCGAAGCGCTCTCCGAGGTCGCCTCGATAGAACGCGTCGGCGCCGTCGCGGGCGATCGCCCGGAGCGCAGCCGCGAGATCGGGCTGCTGAAGCATCTCTCCCGCGCGCGCCCAGCGTCCGCGGGGTCCAAAGATCTGCATCGCCCCCTCGTCGTGGGTGAGACGCTCGCCCTCCTGGATGATCGCTTCGGCGAGGACGTCGCTGACGGGGAAGCCGTTCTCGGCGTACGCGATCGCCGGAGCAAGAGCGCGATCGAGGCCGAGGCGGCCCTGATCGGCGACGAGATCGGCGAGACCCGCAATGAGGCCGGGCACAGTCGTGACCGACGCACCCTGCGCCGGGAAACCGGTGCCGAAGGCCTCGGGGTCGAGGCGGTGCGGTGCCGCGCCCGAGCCGTTGTACGCGGCGACCTCTCGAGAGCTCGTGTCGTACGTGAGCGCAAACATGTCGCCGCCGATCGAGGTGCGATGAGGCATGACGACCGCGCACACAGCGGCCGCGGCGACCGCGGCGTCGGCCGCGCTTCCGCCCTCGCGCAGAACGGCGAGGCCCGCCGACGTCGCGAGGTGATGCCCGCTCGCGACCAGACCGTTGGCGGCTCGGACGGTTGGGCGAGTGGTCACCTGCGCCCGATGGTACTCAAGAAGCGAATGCGATCGCGACCCGCGAGGCGACAGCTGAGACCGCCGCGATAGCGATCCCGAGACTCAGCGAGCCGCGCGGCCGCGGGACCATCGGCGCGAGCGCGAGAGCGAGCAGCACGAAACCGAAGTGAGGGCTGCCCTGCGTGAGAAGACCGCCGAAGAGGACGTAGCCGATCCCGATCCACGCGACGGGTGCACCCGTGTCGGCGAGGATGACGATCGTGCAGATCGCGGCGGCGAGCACCGAGCCCCAGAGAACGTACTCGGAGAACGTCGCCGCGAATCGTCCACCGGTCTCGTTGAACGCGAGGACCCCGATCGCGACCGTGTCGAATCCGGCGGCGAGGACCCGTGCGGCTTTGCCCATTCGGCTCATCGCGAGGGCGGCCCGCCCGGCTCGACTCCGAGGAAGAGCCTCGTGTAGCCGACAGGCTCACCCGATGCGAGCGGCTCGGGGATGGTCCCGTCGAGGTGGAGCAGCATGGCGTGCTCGTCGCACGCGAAGCGCTTGGGACAGACCGGGCACTCCGACGCGCTCTTCTCCGGCAGGCGACCCAGGCTCGTCAGAACGAACCCGCACCGCTCGAAGAACTCGGGAACGAGCGTGAGCGCGAAAACTCGGCGGAGCCCAAGCCGGCGCGCCTCGGCGACGCACGCGAGAACGAGATGCCGACCGATCCCTCGGCCCGACGCCTCGGGCCGGACCGCGAGCGACCGTACCTCCGCCAAATCCGGCGTGAGCACAGCGAGCGAGCAGCAGCCGAGAAACCCCGATGCGTCCTCGGCCACGACAAAATCGCGGACATGCTCGAGGAGGAAATCCCGCGAGCGCTCGAGCATCCGGTCCTCGGCCGCATACCGATTGATGAGCGCCTGCATATCGGCGACGTCCTCGACCCGCGCCGGACGAACGGCGACGCTCATTCCCGCAACGCGTCCGTCGCTTCCGCCAGTGCCTCGCGGACGCGGTCGGGCGCGGTCCCGCCGGGCGAGGCGCGCGAGGCGAGCGACCGCTCGGGGCGGATCTCGTCGACCGCGCTCGGCTCGAAACGGCCGTCGTAGCGGCGGAGATCTTCGACGGTCATGCCGCCGAGATCCTTTCCGGCAGCGAGACCTTCGCGGACGATGCGCCCGACGATCTCGTGCGCCTCGCGAAACGGCACGCCGCGCTTTGCGAGGTGATCGGCGAGATCCGTGGCCGCGAGCATGCCGCGCTCCGTCGCGCGCCGCATGGCGTCCCGGTCGAAACGAAGACCGCGGATCACGATCGAGAGCACCGCCAGCGCGTCGGCCAGCGAGGTCGCGTCGTAGAGGGGCACCCGTTGCTCCTGCAGGTCGGAGTCGTACGCGAGAGGAAGCCCTTTGAGCGTGGCGAGCACCGCGACGAGGTCCCCGAGGAGACGACCCGACCGGCCGCGCACGAGCTCGGCGACGTCGGGGTTCTTCTTTTGCGGCATGATGCTCGACCCTGTCGCATGGCCGTCGGCAAATTCGGCGAACGCGAACTCAGCACTCGTCCAGAGCACCAGCTCTTCCGCGAGACGCGACGCATGGACAGCCGTCATGGCCGCGACGTACGTGAAGTCCGCTATGAAGTCGCGATCCGCGACGGCATCGATGCTGTTGCGGAACACGCGCGCAAGGCCGAGCTCGCGGGCCGCCGAAGCTGGATCGATCGCGTAGGGGACGCCCGCAAGGGCACCCGCGCCGAGCGGCGACGTCGCGGCACGATCTCTGGCCTCCGCGATGCGCGTCCGGTCGCGCCGAAGCGCCTCGACATGAGCCAGCAATTGGTGCGCGAGCGAGACCACCTGCGCTCGCTGTAGATGCGTGTACCCGGGCATGACCGTCTCGATCTCGTTCGTCGCGCGCTCGACGAGCGCGCGGGCGAGATCCACGACCGCGTCGTCCAGCGCCGAAAGGGAGTCGATCGTGAAGAGGCGCAGGTCGAGCGCGACCTGGTCGTTTCGGCTCCGAGCGGTGTGCAGCTTTCCGGCGACGTCACCGACGAGGTCGCGGAGCCGGCGCTCGACGACGGAGTGGACGTCCTCGACGTCGCTCGGCCAAGGGAACGACCGCTGCTCCATCTCCTGGAGGATGCGCTCGAGGCCGCCTTCGATCGTCTTCGCTTCCTTCTCCGTGAGGATCCGCTGCCGACCGAGCATCCGCGCGTGGGCCAGGCTGCCGCGTACGTCGTGGGCCGCGATCCGGCGGTCGAGCTCGAGCGAGCTCGTGAAGTCCGCGACTCTGCGCTCGAGTGGGGTCGCGAACCGGCCGGACCAGAGGGGCTTGCTGCTCGGCTCGGTCAACGCATGCGCTTCTTCTTGGCGGTCGCCTTCGTCGATGGTTTCGCCGCCGCGGCTGGCGCGGACAGCGCCTTCTTCGGTATGTCGAGCGACGCTTCGCTTCCCTCGCCCCAGAGCGCCTGCGTCCGCGCCTGCGTCCGGAGCGGTAGACCGAAGACCTTGATGAACCCTTCCGACGCGCGCTGGTCGAACGCATCGCCTTTCCCGTACGTCGCGAGGGACGTCGAGTAGAGCGAGTGCGGCGATCGACGACCGACCACGGTCGCCGAGCCGCGGTCGAGCCGAACGCGGACCTCGCCGGTCACGAAGCGCTGCGTGCTCCGCACGTACGCCGCGAGGTCCTGGTGGTGCGCCGAGAACCAGAGGCCGTTGTATACAAGCTCTGCGTACTCACGGCCGAGCTGCGCCTTGAAGCGGAGCGACTCCTTCGTCAGCACGAGCGACTCGAGCGCGCGATGCGCCTGGTGCAGCAGGACGGCGGCCGGCGCCTCGTAGATCTCGCGCGATTTGATCCCGACGAGACGGTCCTCGACCATGTCGATCCGTCCGACGCCGTGCTTTCCGGCAAGATCGTTGAGCCGCTGGACGAGGTCGATGCTCTCGAGCTTCGCGCCGTCGATCGTCACGGGGATGCCCTCCTCGAAGCCGATCGCGATCTCGCGCGGCGTCGCCGGCGCCTCGTCCGGGTCAACCGTCCACTGAAAGACGTCACGCGGCGGCGCGCCCCACGGATCCTCAAGGACTCCCGCCTCGATCGACCGGCCCCACAGGTTCATGTCGACGCTGTACGGACTCTTCTTCGTGGCCTCGACGGGGATGCCGTGCCTCTTCGCGTAGTCGATCTCCTCGTCGCGGGTCATGTTCATGCCGCCCCGCATCGGTGCGATCACAGTGAGATCCGGCGCGAGCGCGCCGACGGCGAGATCGAAACGAACCTGGTCGTTGCCCTTGCCCGTGCAGCCGTGCGCGACGAAACGCGCGTTCTCGGCCCGGGCCGCGTCGACGAGGAGCTTGGCGAGCAGGGGACGCCCGAGCGCGGTCGCGAGCGGATAACGGTCTTCGTAGAGCGCGCCGGCCTGCAACGCCGGCCAAACGAAATAGCGAAGGAAAATGTCGCGGGCGTCCTGGACGATCGCCTTTCGTGCCCCGCTCGCGATCGCCTTGCGCTGCACGGCCTCGAGATCGCCGGTCGCCCCGAGGTCGCCGGTGCATGTGACGACGTCGAAGCCGAGCGTCTCGCGCAGCCACGCGACCGCGACGCTCGTGTCGAGCCCGCCCGAATACGCCAGCACGCAGGTCTCGCCCGCGTGCTGTTTGCTCACGTCGTCCCCTTTCGTGCGATGCCGAAGGTCGTCAGCCGGCCGAGGAGCGCACGCGCGTGGCGTTCGTTGGTCGCGGCGATGAAGACCGTGTCATCTCCCGCGAGCGTTCCCACGGCCTCTTCGAGGCGCGACGCGTCGAGCGCGGCGGCGAGCGCGTTCGCCGTGCCCGGGAGCGATCGCAGCACGACGAGGTTCGTGGCGAGCGCGCCCTCGACCGGGTAGTCCTCGCAGAACCGGCGCAGCCGCTCCATGCCTCCGCCGGGCGCAGCCGCAGTTGGCGGCGCATAGGCGTGTGTCCCATCGCGCGCGACCTTCACGAGCCCGAGCTCGACGATGTCGCGCGATACGGTCGCCTGAGTCGCGGCGAAACCCGCGCCGCGGAGCGCGCGCACCACCGCCGCCTGCGTCGAGAGCCGTTGCTGCGAAACGACGCGTAGCAGCGCCTGCTGCCGATGATGCTTTCGGGCCAGCGTTTCCCTCATGCCGCGGCCTCGAACACCGTGCCCACCTGCTCGCCGGCGAGAAGCCGCTCGACGGCGTCGAGCCCGCGCGTCGCGACGATGGCGGCGCGGCATCCGGCCGCCGCGGCGATCAGGCAGGCCTCGACCTTCGGGAGCATGCCTCCCTCGATCGTCCCATCGTCGACGAGGGCTCGCGCTTTGTCCGCGTCGAGCCTCCCGATCACCCGACCGTCCTTGCCGCGCACGCCGGGAACGTCCGTCACGAACACCAGAAGCCGCGCGCTGAGGCTCGCGGCGATGGCGCCCGCCGCCGCGTCGCCGTTCACGTTGAGGATCTCGCCCGACTCGCGGTCGAGCGCCGCTGGCGCGACGATCGGCACGCGGCCCGCGTCGACCAGCTCCTCGATGAGCGCGCTGTCCACGAGGGTGACGCGGCCGACGAAGCCGAGCTCGGCGTCCTCTCGTTCGGCCCTGAGCATTCCGCCGTCGATCCCGGTCAGGCCGACCGCCGGGACGCCTCGGCCGAGGAGCGCGGCGACGATGCGCCCGTTGGCGAGCCCCCCGAGGACGGCGAGCGCGACGTCGCGTGTTTCCGCGTCGCTGACGCGGAGACCTCGGACGAAGCGCGTCTCCATGCCCAGGCGCTCGGCCCACTCGCCGACGAGCGGCCCACCGCCGTGCACCACGACGAGCGGATGGCCGGCGTCGTTCAGCGCTACGACCGCGTCGACCGCGGCGTCGTCCTCTACACCCACCGATCCTCCGATCTTCAACACGACAACTGCCTTACGTGGTGTAGTCGGCATTGATCCGCACGTACTCGGCGGAGAGGTCGGTGCCCCACGCGTGCGCTTTTCCAGTTCCAAGCCCGAGGTCGACCTCGATCCAGACCTGCGGCTGGCTGATGATCCCTCGGACCCGCTCGGGGTCGAACGCGCGAGGCGCTCCGGAATCGAACACGACGACATCCCCGATGCGCACCGTCGCTCGAGTCGCGTCGACCTCTGCACCGGAGCGCCCCGCCGCCGCGAGAATGCGCCCCCAGTTCGGGTCGGCCCCGTGGATCGCGGTCTTCACGAGGTTCGACGTGGTGATCGTGCGTGCGGCTCGCTTGGCGTCGTCGTCGGACGCGGCGCCTCGGACCATGACTTCGAAGACGCGAGTCACCCCTTCGCCATCGGCGACGATCTGGCCGGCGAGCGATTCACAGAGAGCGCGCACTCCGTCTTTGAACGCGGCGAGGTCGTTGCCACGCGCTTTGATCCCCGACGCTCCGTTCGCGAGCACCAACAACGTGTCGTTCGTGCTCGTGTCGCCGTCCACGCTGATCGCGTTGAAGCTCGTCTCGGCTGCATACGGGACGATGTCGCGAAGCGCCTCGACTTCGACGTCCGCGTCCGTCATCACAAACCCAAGCATCGTCGCCATGTTGGGATGGATCATCCCCGCGCCTTTCGCGATTCCTCGCAGGTGCACCGTCCCGGCTTCGAGCTTCAGCTCGACGCCGATGTTCTTCGGCTTCGTATCCGTGGTCATGATCGCTTTGGCGACGTCGATCCAGTCGCCGGGCCGCAGGCCCATGCCCGCGACGGCCTTCGTGATCCGCTCGACCGGCAAGGGAACGCCGATCACCCCGGTGCTCGCGACCGCGACCTCGTATGGGTCGCAGCCGATCCGCTGCGCCGCGGCGCGCGCCATCATCACCGCGTGCCGCTCGCCCTGCTCGCCCGTGCAGGCGTTGGCATTTCCTGAATTCACGACGATCGCCCGAAGGTGTCCCTGTTCGAGATGGCGACGCGTGACGACGCAAGGCGCCGCGATCACCTGATTCGTCGTGAAGACCCCGGCCGCCGCGCATATCCGGTCGGAGACAATGAGCGCGACGTCCGTCCGCTTCGGTGTTCCATCCTTGACGCCGGCAGCCGCGGAGCCGGCGGTGAATCCGAGAACGTCGCTGGTCATGGCCACAAGGGAAGCGCCTCGAGGCCCATCGTCTCGGGGTAGCCGAACCGTGCGTTGAAGTTCTGGAGCGCCGACCCCGCGGCGCCCTTCACCAGGTTGTCGAGCGCGGCGAAGGCGACAAGGCGCGCGTTGTCCTCGTCGACGACGGCGTGCACGAGGCACCAGTTGCTCCCGAGCGTGGCCTTCGTAGCTGGATATGTGTCGATGACGCGCACGAAAGGCTCCTCGGCGTATTCCTTCGCATACGCCTGCGCGACGTCGTTCGCGGTCTTGCCCGAGCGGAGCGGCCCATAACAGGACGCCACCAGGCCACGGTTCATCGGAATGAGGTGCGGTGTGAACGTCAGCCTCAGCGGGCTGCCGAGAAGCGCCGCGGCCTCCTGCGCGATCTCCGGTGTGTGCCGATGCTTCGGTA
>Ga0207646_10001870_pt1 | contig 25382 bp, 25 predicted proteins | sample KBSK5502metaG_FD_184343 | JGI IMG/M metagenome (GOLD analysis project Ga0207646, IMG submission 184343) | Corn, switchgrass and miscanthus rhizosphere microbial communities from Kellogg Biological Station, Michigan, USA - KBS K5-50-2 metaG... | ecosystem: Host-associated > Plants > Roots >...
CTGGCGGGATTGGGAATACGCTTCGGATCGCATCCAGTCGGTCCGGGCTCAGATTGTCATGGGCCGCGAGGTGGATAAGCTCCCCGTCGAAGCGGAATACCATGCCGTGGGCCGCCTCACACAACCGCCTCGCGCTCGCCGCGATCGCCTCGAAGGTAGGTTGGACGTCCGTCGGAGAGCTACTGATCACCTGGAGGATCTCGCTCGTTGCCGTCTGCTGTTCCAGAGCCTCGGTCACCTGCCCATGCGCCTGAGTCAACGCTCGATTCTTCTCCTGCAACTCCTTGAAGAGCCGCACGTTCTCAATGGCAATCACCGCCTGGTCGGCGAAGGTCTGGAGAAGACCTTGCTGCCGTTCCGAGAATGGGCGGACTTCGAGCCGAAAGACCACGATGGCGCCGAGTGCAGCGCCTTCACGCAACAATGGTGTAGCGAGGATCGTGCGGTGATTGAACATTCGTTGGAGCGCGCGGCCGTCGGGCAACTTGTCTTCCGGAACGGCGGCGAGATCGTCGATGTGCATCGTCCTGCGGTCGACGATCACCCGTCCGGCCACCGACGTTCGACTGACCGGCACGCGTCGCGCGTTGTAGTCGGCGATCAATCCCGTCAGCTGGCCGGTGGCGCCAACGGCCCGAAGTGCGTCCCCCGCGACCAGCACGATGAACACGTCCTCGACGCTGCACAGCCGGGCGGCGTTCTCGGCAATCGCATCGAACACCGGCTGGGTATCCGTCGGCGAGCTCGCGATCACTTTCAGGATGTCGCTCGTCGCGGTCTGCTGTTCAAGCGCTTCCGTCACCTGCGCATGAGCCCGCGTCAACGACTCGTTCTTCTCCTCCAGCTCCGTGAACAGCCGGACGTTCTCGATGGCGATGACGGCCTGGTCGGCGAAGGTCTTCAGCAGCTCCAGATGTGCATCGGAGAACCCGTCGATTTGCCCATGGGTAACGGCGATGGCTCCAATCACGTCGTCCTGCCGTCGTATCGGCACACCCACCAGACCTCGAGAGCCACGCGCCCGAACGTTCGCGCGCGCTTCTGGACTGAGATCTGATAGCTCGGGAGCGGTCTCGATGTCGGCGATTCGCACGAGCCTCTTGGTCCTGATCGCTTGACAGGCAGCGCTCGCCGCCGTCACAGGCCGAGGCCATGTCTTCCGCCACGACTCCAACTCTTCAGGTGTGTAACCGTCATGTGCGACTGAATGGACGAGTTGCCCGTCGAAGCGATACACGCCCCCATGCACACCGCCGCAGAGCCGTACAGCGTTCCGCACGATAGTCTCGAAGACGGGCTGGACTTCAGTAGGCGACCGCGAGATGACCTGCAGGATCTCGCTCGTCGCCGTCTGCTGCTCCAGCGCCTCAGCGAGTTCAATCCGAAGTCGTTGCGATTGCGCTGAGCCTGCTGTTCGCCTTCTCCTTGCGCGCTCCAGCAGCGCCACTCGTTTCCGTAGCTGTGCGTTCTCTGTGATGAGCTCAGCCTTCGTTATGGACATGCTTCACTCCCAGGGCGCGCGTGTCAGGTTCACGCCAGTTCCCTCAACTCCGCCTCCGCCTGCTCCAGGTAGAACCGCATGGCTGGGTCCACCGATTGGGCAGGCACGAGCGAGAAACGACGCGCACTCCAGACAGAACTTTGCCTGGGGCGGGTTCTCCGTTTGGCACCGGGGACACTGCATACCGGAGCCTCCCAGCGAGCCGGGGCGGGGACCGGTCGGACAGGTGGCGCGAGCTTAGTCTGGCGGGCGGGAGGGGTCAAGGATGCTAAGGAACAGCCGGGTCCTTTGAGGGCCCGGCTTCATCTCAGTCTAAGGGGGTATGAAAATTGGGTCTTGTGGCTGAAGCGCTTCCCACGCAGTGCGATCGCGCCGATTTTTTGGGGGTGGGGGGTGCCTCCGTTCCGATAGGGGGCCCCATGGCCCGACAGCGGCTGGCGAGCTACGCCCTCGAGGCTACGATCAGCCGCTCGAGCTCAGCGCGCTCCACGCGCACCAGGCGCCCGTCGCCAGGCAAGCGAACAACGGGGAGCTTACCGGCGTCCGCCCAGCTCCGCACCGTCCAGTAGGACACGGCCAGGTAGTCCGCGGCCTGGCGCAGGGTCAGCAGAGCGGAGGACGCGCTGGATGTCCGGTCCGCTGCGTGGCCCCGCGGGCTCGACTTCTCGAGTGGTTGCACAGCACCGTGCCCGGCACCATGCCCTCCTCGCGCTGAGGTCGCGGGCGTCTTGATCGCCTCACGCGGCCCCCGATCTCCTACGGCCATCGCTCCATCTCGATTTGCCAAGGTCAATCACCTCCTTCAAGAGTTCGAATGGTCCTTCGGCCCTGACTCGCTGGCCCAGGTCATACGAGCGGGCCCCGCCAGTCGCGCTGCGGGATCAATCAGGTGCGCGCGGTCGCGGTGACGCAGGGTTACGCCGCAGAGTCAGCCATCTTGCGTGGTCCTTGTGTGACCGGACGCGCCGACCGGGGTTCTTGGCGCTCTAGCCACCGCTCGAGGCGCTCCCGATGAAACCGAACCACACCACCTCGACGGAGCACGGGCATCGACGCGTCCTCCAGCGACCAGCGCAGGACGGTCTTCTCGCAGACGTGCAGCAGCTCCGCCACCTGGGCGGGGCTTCCCCTCGATTTGCCACGATCAATCACCTCCTCGCAGGAGTTTCGTTTTTCTTCCGTCTGGACACCGGAAAAGTTGCCATTTTCAAGGGCCAATTGCCTGATTAAACAGAGATTTAGGCAGTTCGCTGGGGGTTGGGGTTACATTTTTTTACGTCTGAGGCACCCGGGAAAGTTGCAACCATTGCGGTCCACAATCCTTGGGAGGCATGTACTTACATGCTTCGGGCTTGGCGCCCCGGGCGCCGTCTGTGATCGCGAACCAGATGCTCAGGTTCAACCTGAGCGCCTGGCCACATACCCAGGCCCCGACCACGCGAAGGCCTATTACACGAACCTGAATGTCTGGAGCATCTGGCCACCCTGGCCAGGTATTCCAGATGCTCAGGTTCGTACAGAGGTCCACCCACGACCGCAGGCCAAGCTGACGCACGACCATAGCCCAGATGGTCAGGTTCAACCTGAGCCCCTGGACTAGAAGGGCTTAGGCTCTTCCCGAGGAGGCAGCGCCCAGGTGTGCCCGGTGATCTGCCCGCTCTTCTCGTCTCGGACGCTCTCGACCAGGACGCCCAGCTCATCCAGGGCCCGCCTGACGGTCGAATCCGAGAAATTCATCTCCGCTGCGGTCCTCCAGCCGTCAAAGGACGGCCGCGGCCCCTCCCCAAGGAACTCAAGCAGCCAGGCCTTCACGTTCTTCCGAGCGCTCTGCTTCGGGCCGGGCTTCCCCTGGGCGCCCAGGATCTCGAACGCGGACAGCTTAATCTCGTCGCGGTCCCACTCCAGCGTCATGTCGGGGCGCACCCGGTAGGCGAGCGTCTTCGCCAGCGGGCCCACGCTCATCTTGGGGTTGCTGAAGTAGACCCTCGTCGCGTCCTCGGGATCGCGAGTGCAGAAGAAGATGGCCCGAGCGAGGGCCGCGAAGCCATAGCTCCCGCCGATCCGGTACACCACCTCGTCCTCGGCGCCCTTCTTCACGTGCATAATCAGGATGACCGCGATCTGCAGGCGCTCAGCCATCTCGCGCAGCGGTTCGAGGACCAGGCGGATCTCGACGTCCTTGAAGCCATCCGTTTTGCCCCCGAGATAGGCGTTCACGGGATCCACCACCACGACCTTCGCGCCCGTCGCGAGGACCATCTGCTCTAGGCGCGGGATGTCCGTCGCGAGGCTGAACGTCTGCTGCCCCTTCTTCCCCTCGACGACCACCGCTTCGACCTTCTCGACCTTGGTGCAGTCGGCCCCGAGCGCGACGAGCCGAGGCTTGATGGTGTGCTTGGCGCTGTCCTCGGCCGAGAGCAGGACGACGGTGCCCTGCGGGGCGCTCTGCCCGATGTCGGGCCAGATCGCGCCCGTGGTGACATGCGACGTGACGTCGAGGGAGACATACGACTTGCCGACGCCGGGAGGGCCCGCGATGATGGTCAGCATCCCGAGCGGGAAGCGGGTCGGCCAGAGCCACGGTACCGCCTCCTCGACCACGTCGGCCATGTTCGTCGAGACGACTCCAGAGAAGTGGCGGACCGGCGGCTCCGGCTCGACCGCAGGGTCAGTGGGCTTGACGACGTGGAGGACAACAGGCTTCCCGATGGTGGGCGGGAAGGCGTCGTCCAGGTCCAGGTCGTGCACGAACAGGTCGCGCATGCTCATGTAGACCGCGGCCAGCAGGCGCGCCTTCTCGGTGTCGTCGCGAGTGCAGAGTCCGGCCCCACCGAAGCAGTGGAGCACGATCTTGTCGGCCTTGAGGGTAACGTGTAGGGACGGCGTGCGCTCGCCCTCGTGGTCCGGGTGCGGACAGGTGACGTGGTAGTCGTGGGCGCTGTTCCGCTTCGTCCGTCGTCCGGTGACGGTGAATCCCTGGATGAACCAGGCGAGGTAGTCGAGGGGCGTGATCTCTGGAGGGGTCGACTGCGTGCTCATGACTGCACCGCCCGGCGCTCGGCCAGCAGCTGCTGCGTCTTGATGCGGCTGATGATCTCTTCTCGGACGTCCAGCTCCACGGCGCCCGGCATCTCCAGGCCCAGATCGAATTCGCGCTCGGCGCCCGTCTTGAGGTTCGTGACCGTCGCGGTGACGCCCACGGCCCCGCTGCCGGGGATGTAGGTGACGCGGTTGGTGCAGCCCTCGATGTTGTCGAAGTCCTCATCGCTGGAGAAGTCAAAGAGCGGCTTCACGCCCATGAGGTGCACGCTGCCAGTCTTGCAGTCCTCTACATGATGGAGTGCGAAGGCGACGACAAGGTCGCGCTCGACGTAGTACTCGTACTCCTGCCCCTTCACGACCACGCTGCTCATGCCGTCGTCTCCGTCTTTGGGGGCAGTGGGTTGACCAGGTCGGAGATCTTGATCCAGTTCGTCATCGCACCTTGGCGCTGCTTCCGCCCTTGCGCCGTCCCCGCCATCTCGCTCGCGGCCTTCACCGCCTTCTTGGCGACGTTGAAGTAGCCGGAGACCGTCCCGTCCCGCCCGGCGTCCGGGATGCGGATCTCGACCGCCGATCCGGTGACCCCAAAGAGTTTGATCGTCGTGGAGAGATCGTTGTCGGCGTTGCTCGGGTTCTGGCTCATCGCGTAGCCCTCTTCCGCTCCAGCTCCTGCGCGTACGCGATGTCCGCGACCTCGCGGTACTGCGGGCCGACGCGACTGAGAAAGATCTCGATGGACTCCGCGAGTCCGGCCTGTGACTGCTGGACTGTGTTCATCTCGGCCGCTCCTTCGGACTTAGATGGTCGAGCGGCATCAGCGGCACCACCTCTTCTTCACCGCAGCCCACGACGATGTGTTTCAGCGCGGCGATGACGACACACACGGGCTCGCCGAGGCGGATGGCGATGTGCTCGGCGACCTCTCCTTCGAGCACCAGAAGGGCGTCGTTCGACGTGGCCATGATGGCATTCAGCTCGGCGTTCACAGCATCGCAGAACGGCGAGACGACGAAAGACGGAGTGGCGCAGCGGCTCTTCTTTTTCATGGCTTCTCCTTGTGTGCAAATTCGTCCCGCGTCGCGGGAGCTGTCGGTTTGACTGCAACAACGTGGTGTCGATACGGCGGGTCGTAGGTATCCCAGAACTCAACCAACTCGTTCGGCGGGGGCTCGGGCCAGAAGTAGAAGCCGTCGATCCACTCAGCCGGGGATGGACCGGTGCGCACGATGGCCCAGGTGTTTGACATGGCGAAAACCTCGGGTGCAGCCGCTGCGCCGAGGTTCTCCTTGCGGGCCCGGTGGCGGTGCTGGGTGAAAGGTGAACGGCAAAGGTCCGGCGTGCGGGCAGACGGATGCCGCGGTCGGGCGGGTTGACGAAGTGGAACTAGATTAGGCGGGAACTACCGAGACAGGCCGAGGCTGAGCCGGCGGGACCGGCGGACCAGGAGTCGCTCGGCCTCGGTCACACTCACGTCACCGTTTAGGACCGCTTCGGCCAGGCGGTCGCTCCAGCGGACGAACTCGACGGTCGCCGGCTTGAACTTGAGCTGCCCGCCGACGGTCTGATACCAGCCATCGAGACGGCCGCTCTCGACGCCGGTCCGCAGGACTTCGAGCGCGACTCCGGTGGCCTCAGCCAACCCGGTCAGCGTGAACCAGCCACGTGTGCACATTCGCTTCCTCCTCAAAGATGGGTCTTGAACTTGGGGCTTCACTGCCGGCTACTGTCTACGTGCCATCGCCTCCTCCAAAGATAGGTCTTCAAATTGTCGCATCTCGGTTCCACAGCTTGGCCGGCGAGACCAGGAACTTCGGCCACTGCTTGGCCGCGACACGGCGTCGCCACTGCAACTGCCAGGCCCGGATCTTCGGCCCGAACACCGGGTCGTCACCGATCGCCTGACGAAGCGCGTCATAGACCGGCCCCAACGACCGAAGCCAGGGCTCCCCGGCCATCCGGATCGCGTCCAACAGCGCCTCTTCCGCCTCGGCCGCCACCATCCAGCAGTCGTGGACCGAGACCACGTCCCTGACGCCACGGGCGCGGAGGGCCTCCACCACGAAGCCTGCGAAGGCGGCGTCGAGGGTATGAACCAGGCAGGGCAGGATTGCTCGGCCCAACTTCCCCTTGTCCACCGGGTAGTCGCCGGCCGCATCCGGCTTCCCGACTGGTAGGTTGACGTAGACCTTGGTGGCAGAGGTCGTCACGGCCCGCGGGGCGAGCCGGACGGGGTTCCAGCGGACTCGCGCCCTATCGTACGGGTCCTTGAACACGAAGCCCTGGTACGGGTGCTCCCGACAGAGTCGCTCCGCAATCGCCTGGCATGCCGGCAGGAAGTAGTTGAGGACCTCATTCATTCCGGCGTGGTCGAATAGATGCCGCACATTGTCAGCGTCGCCGAGCCCAGGGCCGAAGTCGGTCGGTGCGGCCCGCAACTTGTGGGCGATCTCCCGGGGCTCGCTGCCGTACAGCCGTGTCATCACCGCCATCTTTCCGGCGTTCCTCAGCTTCGGATCGTCCGGCCCGTCGAACGGGGCCGGCTCCGTCGGGAGGACGAACGGGTCCAGCCCATCCTGGGCCCGCGTCCAGAGCGCCTCGGCCAGGATCTCCTTATGCGACCGCCGCGTCACCTGAGCTTCCAGATCGTCCAGCCCGAGGAGCACAGAGAGGATCTGCACCTGGGAGGCACTCACGTCGAAGCCCACGAGCGGCTGCTCATCCCACGTGGTCGGCCCGCCTAGGAGGCCTTCCTCCCCGAGCTCTCGGTGCTTCTCGCTGCTGATGGCTGCGGCCCGGAACCACCGCCCGCGGCGGGTCGTCTGCTCGACGAGTTCGACGTCGACCCAGCCGTGGCCCTCGACGAAGCCGCCGGAGAACTCTGACGAGCTAGTGTCATCCTTCCCCGTCACTTCGAGCGGCCAGAAGTGGCGCGGGACGTAGCGCCGGTTCACCCCCTTCGTCATCCCAGAGCGGATCTCGAGGAGCTCGGCCCCGGCGTGAGCGTAGACCTGCTCATACACCGAGGTGATCTGGGCCAGGTGTCCCGTGGCGCGCCGATACTGCTCGACGAGCGCCTTGACCATAGGCACATCCTGGCGGCGAAGGTGCTCCATGCCCCACTGGAGGGCCGACCGTCGACCCGCTCCCCGCGGCCGATGAGCGGACCGCGTCACGTCGACCTGGTACTCGCTGAGGAGCCGCGCGCGGATCTCTTGCGCCTCCTGCTCGAGCTGGTCTGCGGTCTTGAGGAACTCGGGCACGTCCAGGAAGACGCGGGCCTCCTCTAACTGGTCCATGACCCGGACGCTCCGCCTTCCGACCGCCACGACGTTGTAGTGCCATTCGCCCGCGGTGTCCTGGGGAATCGACCGCGGCGGCATGGGTTCATCGGCAAGCAGGAGCCGGGAGGGCAGGGCAGCGCGCCGGTAGCTGGCGGTGGCCTCCCGAAATGCTGAGAGCATGGCGGCCCCGATGTCCGGGGTGACGACATAGCCGCGCTCAGGGACGCGCTCGGTGACGTAGAGCCCGGGGCATCCCGATCGGACGACATCCCACACTCGCGTGAGGTTGATGCCGTTGCGGAGCAGGTCGCGCCAGCTCGCCCGCACGGTCTCGGCCTTCATCTCGTAGCTGATAGTGGCCCGACTAGCCCCGACGGTTGCGCGGTAGGTGTCGCTCCAGCACCGGGCGAGGGCGTCGAAAACGAGGTTCGTCGTGAGCATTCGTCCGCGTTCGCCGGCTAGGAGCGCACTAGTGAGCGCGACCACGAGGGCCTGCCGGATCGTCAGGGCGACAGCCTGCCGCTCGATGAGGGAGAGCGGAATCGCCGGCAGCATCGTCTCGACGGAGGGCAGCTGCGCTCCCAGCGAAGACCAGACCGCGTCCACCATGATGGAATCTGGCCGGTGCCAGCCGGCATCATAGTCGGGGAACTGCTTGAGGTGAGCGGTACGGCGGACGCGGTACTTGTCCCACTCCGCCCTCGAGAATTTCGCCCCGCCGCGCCGTCCGGTGAACGGCATCGGCAGCGCGGGACCGCCAGTCGACTTCTTCACGTCAGCTCTCCTTGTGGAGCACCTTGAAAGTGCTCTCGGGGGAACGCGTCAGGAAGCGCGGCTGTCGGGCGGCCGGCCCTATCCCGGGGAGCGGGAGTTAGGCGAGGGCGCCCCTCAGGACTCGCGTTCAGAAGTGGGCCAATGGCCTGCCATGCGGGGGGCCAGGAGGATGCGTTGTCTCCGATTTGGACCCCGCACGTACTTGGCTGGTGACCGATTCGCAAGATGGCCGTCGATGAACGGAGCAGTCGAGAGTGGATTTGCCGCCGCTCGCGCCGTGCTTTCGGATCTGCGGGCAGGCGGAAGGTCGCGACGGCCGCCAGGGGACTAAGTCCCTGACGACCGCCCCGATCAAGTTATTGCTACTTGCCTTGCAGGCGCTTCTGTCGGGACACCGGGACGACGGTGACCCCGCCCTTGACGAGTAGCTTTTCGACCGCAACTGAGATCTCGCTGATCGAATGGAAAGGGACGCCACTCGGAACTGGTTGCCCGTGGCGAAACCCGTGAGTCTTGTTCCCTTGAAAGTGAATCATGCCGGCGCTCTTGCAATGTCGGGGGATTACGTGGCCGGGCCTTTTCACGAGCCCGTTAGTCCAGAACCGAAGCTCTAGACAGATCATTCGCTCCCGTGGCCGTGCCTTGACTGCGTTGCGCATGCTCTCTGCTCCTTTCTCGCACATCTACTTGGGACTAACCCAGCGTATCGTCCTCGAATTTCTGATGCCAGAGGGCGGACAGGGGGCCCATTGCCATCGACCACCGATCTGCGACCCTCCCTGTCACACTCCGGATACACGCTGGTCCTCCACAACGCCAAAGGAGGATCCGCCCCATGCCAACGCTCCACGAAGTCCCCGAGGTCGCCCAGCTCCTTGCCTCCGTTCGCGCCGCCGAGCCCGTCACCCACGGCGCCCTCACCGTAATTCCGCTCCTTGCCCCCAACCTCGACGACCCCGACTGACTCACGGTGGAGGAAGCCAGCGACCGCGCCCGCGCCACCGAGGTGAGCGAGGCCGGTAGCGTCCCGTTCCTCAGGGTGGCGAACGGGGCCGACCGGCCGCTCCTGCTGCTGGACGGCGAGGAGCTGATCGGCGCCAAGCAGAACCGCATCCTCAACACCACCGTGCTGGTGGCCGCCCACGCGGAGGTGACCATCCCCGTGAGTTGTGTGGAACAGGGGCGCTGGGGCTACCGCGGCCGCCAGTTCCGCCCGGGTGACGCCTCGCTCTACGCCTCCCTCCGCGCGAGGAAGGCGGCCTGGGTGAGCCAGTCGATCCGCGCAGGGCGGGAGCATATAGCCGACCAGGGCGGCGTGTGGGCGCACCTCGCCTGCCGGGCCTCGGAGCTCGAGGTGGACAGCCCGACAGGCGCCATGCGCGACCTCTACGCGCGCCACGAGGCGGACATGGAGGCCGCCCGCCGGGCCTGGTCGCCCAGCCGGGTCAGGTGGGGGCTCTCATATGTATGGCCGGTCGGTGGGTGGGACTCGAACTGCTGGCGGGCCAAGGTGAGCCGTCAGGGCGCTGCGGTCATATTTCGCCAGCGCGCGTTCGATATCGGGTGGAAGCGTCGGCTTGGATTGCGTGGCGGGCGTGTTCATCGCTTTGTGCCCTCGCAGTTCTCAATCCGGGGAAGCTGATACCAATGGCAGAGCCGCCCGTGCGGCCACCGGAGCAGCTTGCTCCGTCATGTGCCGAGCCCCGGCGCCTCCGCGGGGCTCTCTTCCTCCGACTCCGGCCACCGCCCTTGGGGAGCGGAAAGCGTTGACGATACAGCCGTAGTACCAGAGGGTGCCGGTCTTCTTTCCGTTGAATCGGTCGAAGAGTTGGTCGCCGTCTCGACGCCAGTCGCTGAGGATGGCTCTGGCGTTATGGAGCTTATCGGCAATCGACACCCTGACGCAGTCTTCTGGAAGGTGACGAAGATGGCTAACGTACTCGCGCTTTCGGGTAAGCCATTCCTTCTTTTTCTCAGGGTCCGGGGCATCCGAATCGCTGCAGGCGTCGACGATGCGAGCTACCCGGTCGCCGAACCGCCTCTGGATGTCGTCGAGGCGAGGGCGCCCACCGCCATCTTCCATCGCATCATGCAGTAGTGCCGAGATGACTTGGGCCTCATCGCCACCATCGTCAATCACGAGGCTGGCAACGCCGAAGAGGTTCCCAGCATAGGGAATAGTAGTGCCTTTCCGCGCCTGCTGGCCGTGGACGTCGAGGGCGTAGCGAACCGCCTCGGTAAAGGGCTGGCCGAGCACGATGTGAGGCTGCAAGTCACGCATGATGTGGCCTCCTGGTCCCGGTCGTACTTGCTCCGCTAACCAAGCCTTCGAGCTGGAGCCGATCGGCGAGCGAATCGCGGCATTGTACCGCGAACTTCGTTCGATGCGCAGCGGGGAGCCTGGCTGAGACGAGGGATGGCCCGGGCGACCAACACCCAGGCTGGTTAGCGAGCTTTACTCCCTGAGCCCCTTCAACTCGGTCGGTTGAACTGATAGCCAGTACGTCACCTCGGTACCTGATGCTCAGCGAGCTGATATAGATCCCTCGGTGACAATGTTCCTCGATTCATCGTTGTTCAAGTCTTGGCCGGACGGCCCGATTTCGAGTCAACGCGAAAACGCGTGCGGATGTATTCCTGCGCGCTTTCTGGGCTGAGCTTGTCGGTCCGTGGTCCGCTCCGGATGTAGAAGTCTCCATCCGGATCCGCCTCCATGCCCTTCCACTTGAGGAATACAGGCTCTGGGCTCCGCTGGCAGGAGACGAGGCAGACTGTCTTCCCCTGGACGAGCTGCATCCGTGGATCGACACAAGTGCCCGCACGGTCACCTAGCCCGTTGCGAACGACTTGGATCAGGTGGCGCATGAACTTGTCATCGCTTTCCAGTTGGTCGTGCTCGACCCCGACAACTGTCCGATCGTCGGCCACTCCAATGAGCAGGTCGCCACCTTCGGTATTTAGGAATGCGGCGATCGTCTTGAGCACGGCAAGCGTAACGTGCTCATCGTCCTTGCGTTCCTGTTTCTGGTTCCACCGCAGACTGGTCTTGAACTCGAGTGTCTTCGATTCTTGAAGCTTGAGGAGGTCTTCCGCTCGCCGGTGACGGCGGATGTAGTCGTCAAAGAGCAGGTTCTTGATCGCCTGGCCGAAGGCCGGATCGTCCGTGATGCGCTTGTAGAGGTCAAAGTTCGTCTCGACGATCTCCTGGATCTTGTCCTCGACCTTGGGATCGAAGGTGAGGCGTACGTTCTCCCGCGTGTTGACGCGCGCGCTCGCGTCGAGACCAGGGTCCTGGTCGAGGGCGTCGCGGATGTGCTCCAGCGCGACCTTGTGCTCGGGGCCGAGGTTGAGTCCGAAGCGCTCGTTCAGCTCCGCGATGATCTGCGAGAGGGATTCGAGCTCCTCTCCGCCAACATCGTAACGATCGAGGGTCCGCATGGGCTCAAGCTGGCCGGCGCGCCGCTCTAGCCGGATGGCACCGCGGCTCGTCTGCTGGATGCGGTAGGACTCCATGTTGATGGTCTGCTGCACCTCGCGCGGCAGTTCGTCTCGGTCGGAGGGCAGGAGACGGCGCAGATGGCGGGCGAACACGTACAGCTTCTCGAGGCTCACGTCCGCAAAGGTGAGCACCTGGGCGAGGAACGCATAAAGCCTGACATAATCCGTGAGCTCACCACGGAAGCCCTTCTGTTCCTCTGGAGAGAGCCCCTCGAACCGCTGCCGCGCCGGGGTCAGGGCGGCGTAGAGCTGATCCTGGGTTGCCTTGCGGTCGAAGTAAATCCGTGCGAATGCATCCACATCGCGCTCGGTGCAGACGCCAAAGGCGATGAGCTGCCCTTGGGTTTCGTACAGGAGATTCGGGTCCGTCTCCTCGGCCAGGAGCGTGGTCTCGTAGTAGGGTTCGAAGGCCTGGCGAATCTCGTCGGCCTCGTTGGCGAAGTCGAGCACCATCGTGCCACGTTTCTCCGGATGAATGCGGTTCAGGCGGGAAAGTGTCTGGACCGCGTTTACCCCGCCGAGCTTCTTGTCGACGTACATCGTGTGCAGCAGCGGCTGGTCGAACCCGGTCTGGAATTTGTTGGCCACCACGAGGAACCGGTACTCCGACTTCTCGAACTCCGCTGCCGTCTGACGCTCGCCGATCACCTTCTGCTTGCCCACCGAGTTCATCCCGGACTCGGTGTAGGACTGTCCCCCATCCTGGACATTGCCCGAGAACGCGACGAGCGTCTTCCACGGATAGCCGCGCTCTTCGAGGTACCGATCCAGCGCGAGCTTGTAGCGCACGGCGTGCAGGCGCGAGCGCGTCACGATCATGGCCTTCGCCCTGCCGCCGATCTCGTTCTGGGCCTGCGCGGCGAAGTGCTCCACGATGATGCGGACCTTTTCGTTAATGGCGTGGGGGTGGAGTTCGACGAACGACTTGAGCAGGTAGGAGGCCTTCTTTTTGTCGTAGCGAGGGTCATCCTCGATCTTCTTGAGGAGCCGCCAATAGGCCTTGTACGTGGTGTAGTTTTCGAGGACGTCGAGGATGAAGCCTTCCTCGATGGCCTGCCGCATGCTGTAGAGGTGGAAGGGCTCGAACTTTCCATCGGCCCGCTTGGTGCCAAAGAGCTCGAGCGTTTTCTGCTTCGGCGTGGCCGTGAAGGCGAAGGTCGAGAGATTCGGGAGCCGACCTCGCCGCTGGATCTCCGCGAGGATCGCGTTCTCGAGCTCCTCCTCGGGCGTCTCGGCCTCGGCCTCCTCCTGCTCCGCTTCCTCCAGGCTCCGGGAGGCCAGGACAGCCTTAAGGCTCTTCGTGCTCTCGCCAGACTGCGAGGAGTGGGCCTCGTCGACGATCACCGCGAAACGCTGGCCTGGGAGCGCGCCGATCTCTTGGGCAATCACTGGAAACTTCTGCAGCGTCGTCACAATGATGGTCTTTCCCGATTCCAGGGCTTCTCGGAGCTGGCGGGAGGTCTGGTCGATGTTCTCGACCACGCCCAGGGTCTGCTCGAACTGGCGGACGGTACGCTGGAGCTGTCGGTCAAGGACGCGGCGATCGGTGACGACGATGATCGAGTCGAACACTCGCCGGTCTCCGGCATCGTGGAGCGTCGAGAGCTGATGCGCGAGCCACGCAATCGTGAAGCTCTTGCCGCTGCCGGCGGAGTGCTGGATCAGGTAGCGTTCGCCCGTCCCGTGGCCCCGAGCATGGGCGACCAGCTTGCGGACGGCGTCGAGCTGCTGATAGCGGGGGAAGATGAGGAAACGCTGGCCGGTCTTGCGGCCCCGGTCATCCTCCTCCTCGACCTCGTGGATGAACTGGCGGACGAGGTCGAGCACGCTGTCGCGTGCCCAGATGTCCTCCCAGAGGTAACGCGTGGCATAGCCCTTCTGTGTTGGCGGAACGGGCGGGTTCCCGGCCCCACCGAAGCGCCCCTCGTTGAAGGGAAGGAACACGGTTTTCCGCCCCGCTAGGCGGGTGGCGACGAAGACTAGCTCCGGATCGACCGCGAAGTGGGCCAGGCACCGGCCGTAGGCGAGCAGTGGCTCGCGAGGGTCGCGATCGGTCTTGTACTGGCGGATCGCGTCCTCGACGGTCTGGGCATTGAACGGGTTCTTGAGCTCGGCCGTGAAGATCGGGATCCCGTTCACGAACACCACGAGATCGAGGCTCTTTTCGTCCTTTTCGCTATAGCGGAGCTGGCGCACCGCAGCGAAGAGGTTCGCGGCGTGCAGACGCTGGAGTTGCTCGTTCAGTCCACTCGCGGGACGGAAAAAGGCCAGGCGAAACGCGCAGCCGGAGTCCTTGACGCCGTTGCGCAGCACGTCAAGAGCGCCGCGGCGGCCGATCTCTCGCGAGAGTCTCGCGAGGAAGCGTTCCTTCACCTCCGCCCCGTAGTGCTGCCGCAGTCTCTCCCACTCCTTCGGCTGGGTCGCCAGAAGGAAGTCAACGACGTCATGCGGGAGCAGACAGAGGCCCCGGTCGTAGTCCTGGGGCCGTCGCTTCCGGTAACCGCCCGCTGCCGTTCCATCGCCGTAAGGTGCGAGCGACTCGCGAACGGTCATGGAGTCCCCTATACAAGCGTCCGGCCCGTTCTCGAGGAGCGCGCACTCGATTGCCTCCTCGAAGCTTCGCTCGGCGACCTTGACGCTCATGCTGCACCCTCCCGCACATCAATCTTGCCCGTCACCGCCGCAGAGATGAAAGCAGTCCGGAGCTCCGTCAGCTTGTCGATCGCATCGCGAACCTTCCCCGCTAGAGCGTCGATCTTGGCCGTCTCGCGGTCGAGGAATTGCACGATTGATTGTTGCTCGGTCGGAGATGGTATCGGCAGGTAGATGTCCCCGATGGTATCCGTATTCAGATTCAGCTGCGTCCCTAGCTTCCCGAGGCCCTTGTATGGCTCGCCACATGAAAAGAGGTAATAGAGGTACTCGCGGTCTTCACGAAGACCGACAAAGTAGACGAACCCGTCGTGAATACAACACTTGATCTTGGTGATGATTGGTCTCCCAACTGTTGCAGCAATACTGACGAAGAGCTCGCCCGGCTCTAGCGGCACGCTCTTCGAGCGTCCCAGATCCGAGAGCCTTTGCGTTGTACGTTCCAGATAACGCTCGCTCGCGGTCACGTCTGCGATCCGAACCCAAGCGTACTCACCGTCGTCGTCGAAGTAGACGGGATCGTCTATGGGTCTGGGTGACGCCCCTCGTCGGACGAGACAGAGGCGCTTGATCTTCTTTACTCCCCAATTCGCCGGGACCATCCCTAGCCATTCAACGCCGGAATGCTTCATGGGGATGCTCGAGTCGAGGCCCTTCGTGACGGCCCCGGTGACGAGGGCGGTGCGCTTCTCTTGTAGAAGCTCGATCACCCGCTTCTTCTTTGCTACCAGCGCATCGATTTTCGCGGCCTCTCGGTCGAGGTAGGCCGCAATCGCAAGTTGCTCTTCGCGCGGGCACCAGGGTAGATCGTGGGTGTAGGCGTCCTCCCGGTCCAGCCCAGGGATGGCCGAGTCCTTTGACGATGCGTCGAGTGCGGCGTCCGTGAGTGTGTAGTAGAGCCAGCGCAGATCTTCGTTAGTGGAGCGAGAGTCAATGAAGAAAGTTGTGTCGATCGCGAACACGGGCTTCGGTGAGTAGTTGATCTTCCCAAACGACCCCTTGCGTCCTATGACGAGGCATGGCCCAAGCGTATTGGCTTGATCGTTCGTGCCGACCTGCCCATTCGATCCGAGGACGTCAATCTCACCGTCGGTTCGCTCGGGGGTTGCGAGAGATTCTCCATACGCAAATCTGCAGATGCGCTTGAGACGTTTCACCTCCCAGTGCGCAGGAATCTTCCCCAGCCACCTGGCGCCGGAGTCCTTGTACTCCGGATATGTCCGGAAACGGCGCGGACCAGCCTGGAGAACGGCTGCGAGTTGTTCAGATGCCACTGGTCCCTCCCGCGATCCTGGATCCCCGCGCCCACGGGCCTCCTACCGGCCAGGTACTCGTGAACGGCTCACCGGCCGCGAGGCTCTCACGGATGGGCCCGAGAAACGCTCGCACTATCTCTCCCGCCCCGCCAAAACGAGCCGGGACGTCGATAGCGGCGTCGACGCTGCGCTGGAAAGCCTCCCACTGCCTGATCCGAGTTGCATCCTCGAAGAAGGCCGGGCGCAGGGCGTCCGGCAGCTCCGCGCCGAGAGACGTTTCACGCCGACGGAAGGTCTCCTCGATGGCGGAGGAGAGCGTCTCGCCATCGAACGCGAAGTGTCGTGCGAGCGCCGCCACATCCCAGAAGTCCTTGATACGAGAATTGGCTTGCCCCCGCCGCACCATGGTCTCGAATTTCTCCGCGACGGACGTCTCTCTGGGATACGTCCATAGTCGCGGCGCCGGCTGGTCGAGCAGCGTGGGATAGGCTGCCTCCTGTCGCTCTGGCGTGATCACGTCGCCGAAGCCGATGTCGACCTGAAGCGGCAGGATCGCCGTGCCGAGCGTTGCACGGAGCTTGACCCGGACGCCGCCGTACTCCTGGTCCTCGCGGATGTCAGCGATCTCGATACTCGCGGGGTCAAAGAACAGACCATCCTCATCGCAGGTAACAGTGCAGATTGTCTCGAACGACTCCCGGAGCGCGTGGTGGTCTGCCGGAGCCGACGCGAGGAGATCGACGTCCCTGGTCGCCCGGAATTCGGTCCCTGCCCAAACAAGGAAGAGCGCCGCGCCCTTGAGAACGAAACGGTCGACGTCGCTCGACACGGCCAGGCGGAAGAGAAGTCGCTCGCTCGCGTAGCGCTGGAGTACAAGGTTGAAGTCGGCGCCCCGAACTCGAGCTAGGTTGAGGAGCCGCTGGTGGATGGACGCGGCGAGGTTCATTCGGCCAGCGCCTCCAGGTATGGGCCGAGGAGAGAACGTGCGCGGCAGACCTCCGCGGCGCGCCAGATTTCTTCAACCGTCGTCTTGCGCTCCCGGAGCGCCTCGCGGAGGGCTTCCTGGGCCGTGGAGCGCCCGACGAGTCGGCGGAAACGGAAGCAGTCGACGATGGTGCGCGCTGGGCTCGTGACGCGCGCCGACACGCCTTCGATGCGGATCTGCCCGATGCCGTAGCGGAGTGAAGGACCGGAGAAGCGGACGATCCGGATGGGGAACTCGGGCATCTTGGGGGCGCGGGCCTTGTGCGGGATAGCAATCCAGATTTCGCGAGGAAGTTGGGTCCCGATCTCGTGGACGCGCAGCGCCGAGAGCAGACAGACGATAGCCTGCGGGACCCGCGCGCAGACGGCCGCGAGCGTGTGGTGCTGAGTTGGCTCGGCGCTCCTGAGTCGGTACAGGCCCTTCGCGACGCGCTCGACCGCCCCGTCCTCGACCAGCCGGCCCAGGTCGCGGAACGTCAGCCCCAGGGCGTCCAGGTCCCGAGAACGAAAGAACGCGGGCGCGCCAACCTCACGGAGCTTGAGCTGTGTCAGGAGATCCCGCACCATGCCTAATGATACCAGATGTCGGCAATCATCGACAGATGCCGACGTGTTGCTACATTCCGCCGGCCACCCCCCGTAGCATGGTGAGGACGTCCTTCTCGATAGCTTGGATATCAGCTTCGATCTCTTCAAGCGGGCGGGGTGGCGTGTAGCGGTAGAAGTAACGGCTGAAGTTGATCTCGTAGCCCACGATCCCGATCTCCCCGTCTTTCGGGTCCCGTCGGCTCATGTCGATCCAGGCGTCCGGCACGTGAGGCTTCACCTCGCGCTTGAAGAAGGCCTCGACGCGCTCCGCGAGCGGCACGTTCTCAGTGTCGCGGAGTTCGGGGTCGGGCTCTGGGTCGCCGTTCGGGTCGCGACAGATCGCGGCGGTTTCATCACGCTCGGAGAGGGCGGAGAGGATGGCTTTCTTCATGGGCGCGGCCAGCTTCAGCCCTGTCGTGCGGGCCGCAGCGCTCAGTACCTTTTCGAACTCGTCGCGATCCTTGTAGACCGTGTCCGGCAGTGTACGAAGCATCGCCAGGATGGCCGCTTGCTGAGCCCGCCCTTCCGCCTCCTCCCGCTCCTTGGGGGCACCCTTCTTTCTCGAGACGGCGAGGCCTCGGAAGGCGGCCTCCTCGCCCAGCCGGGCGATGCGCTCCGGGCTCCCCTGAAAGTTCAGCCGCAGAGGGCGTTCCACGGTGATCTTACGGAAGCCGAAATGGGTCGTGGGGAAGATCTGGACGTACTCGCCATCCTCGAAATGCCGGAGCAGCGAGACGATCGACTCCGCCTTCTCGAGAGGAATCTCCCGGCGCTTGTCACCAAGACTCTTGCGCATGGGGACCCAGAAGGATGTGGCCTCGACGAGCTGCACCTTCCCCTTTCGCTGGGGCTCCTTGCGATTGGTGAGCACCCATACGTAGGTGGCGATGCCAGTGTTGTAGAAGAGCTGCTCCGGCAGCGCGATTAGCGCCTCGAGCCAATCATTCTCCAGAATCCAGCGTCGGATCTCACTCTCGCCGCTACCGGCATCGCCGGTGAAGAGCGGAGAGCCGTTCATGATGATTGCGATTCGCGACCCGCCCTTCTCGGGCTCCTTCATATGGGCCAGCATGTGGAGAAGGAAGAGCAGCTGACCATCACTGATCCGCGGCAGGCCCGCGCCGAATCGCCCCGCGGCTCCACGCTCGTTCTCAGCGCGCACGGCGGCCTCGTCCCGCTTCCAGTCCTTCCCGTAGGGAGGATTGGCGATCAGGTAGTCGAATTGGGTCTTGGAGTGACGGTCGCTGGAGAGAGTGCTCCCGAAGGCGATATTCTCGGCGTCGCGACCGCCCTTCGACTTCATGAAGAGATCAGACTTGCTGACTGCCCAGGTCTCGGGATTGACCTCCTGACCGAAGAGGTGGACCTCCGCCGCCGGATTGATGGGGCCGCGGACGAGATCACCATTTTTGCGCACGCCCAGGGTTGTGTGTTCCTTGGTGATCGTGAGCATTCCTCCTGATCCGCAGCAAGGATCGTAGACGGTCAGGACCACACCCTTCTGGCGAATCCGCTCCTCATCACCCGCGAGGAGGAGGTCTACCATCAAATGAACAACGTCGCGGGGCGTGAAGTGTTCGCCCGGGTTCTCGTTCAGCGCTTCGTTAAACTTCCGGATCAGCTCCTCGAAAATCGTCCCCATCGTGGGGTTATCAATGACATCGGGATGGAGGTCGACATTCTTGAAACGCTCCATCACCTGAAAGAGGAGCCCAGATTCGTGGAGCTTGCTGATCGTGTTGTCGAAGTCGAACTTCTCCAGTACCTCGCGCATGTTCGGGCTGAACCCGGCGATGTAGTTTCGCAGGTTAGCAGCAAGCTGCGGAGCATCGGCGAGCAGCTTGTCGAAGTCGTAGCGGGAGGTGTTGTAGAAGGCAAAGCCCGATGCCCGCCGGAGCTGGGGGTCTAGGTTCTCGAGCTTGCCCTTGTATTTCGCCTGGGTTTCGAGAACCTTGGCCTTGGCCGACGCAAGAACGCAGTCGAGCCGCCGCAGGACCGTGAGCGGCAGGATCACGTCCTGGTACTTGCCCCGCTTGAAGGTGTCGCGGATCAGGTCCGCGACTCCCCAGAGAAAGTTCACGATTTGGCTATGGTTCAAGAACATCTCTCCTAGTCGATAGGGTACAGCGTGATTCTGCTCGAGGCGCCCGTCGGCGCGAATGCACAGGTACAATTCTACGACTATTGCCGAGGCCCGAGACAAACAAACGACGGACAGCCGACTGATGTCTCGTCCGGCTTCTCAATCAACGTGCGGGTGTTCTTGAGGATGCCATGGATTAACGTCAGGAGCTTCTCAGCCCGCACGTCGACGTACCGATGCAGCGCCCGGCGGGACTTGCGACGGGCTCCAAAAGAGCGCCTGCCTAATCGAACAAAATCGGGAAGAGCTGTCCCCGGGCGAAATTCTCAGTTCTGATTTGGTCTTGAAATAACAGATCAGGTCCGGAGTCGGCTGGACTAACATCGTCACGCCTGCCCACCTGTTCAATGCATGTTCGCGGGTGCCAGAATTCTGTCCGAAAGTGACAAGGAGACGCTAGGTGGCGAAGCTGGAGACGGAGATCAAGGAGGCTATCGCCCGAGGGGCCCGGCGGCAAGTCCGGGTTCTGGTTCTGCCGCTTCGACGAGAGGTCCTTCGGCTCCGACGGAAGATGGGAGAGCTTCAGAGTACGCTGACGACCCTGCACCGGAGTGCGGCCGCCTGGAAGCGGTTGATGGACGCCGCTCCCACGGTCCCCCACGTGTCGGAGGAGGAGGCGAAGGCCGCGCGGCTCTCGCCTCGGTTAGTTCAGAGCTTGAGGAGACGGCTTGGTCTGAGCCAGATGGCCCTGGCGCGACTGATGGGTGTGAGTGCGCCAGCCGTGGCCCACTGGGAGGCGGGAGAATCGACGCCGACAGGCCGGAACCGGGTGACCCTGGTAGCCTTGCGGAAGGTGAGGAAGCGAGAGGTGAAGGAGTTGCTCGCACGCCGGGTCAAGGAGACCGCGCACGGGCCTCTCACGCTCGCAAGCGCCGGCCGAAGAGGCCCCGCCGAGGGCCGCTGCATCGTCGACGTGGCGTATCGCGGGAATGAGACAGCAACCAAGGGATTCAGGGCCTGATCTGCCTGGGCCTTAGCCTCCGATTGATGGAGAGCCGGCAAGGGACCAGTCGGCCCTCCAACGTGGCGCTTACTTGCCCGTCTCCCGCTCGTGCGTCGTCTTCCACTCCTTGTTGAGGTCCTCAATGCCGGGGATGTGCTTGATCGTGCTCCACGTCGCCCGCGCCGCACCGCGCATCGCGTACATGAGGGTTTCGCTGATCTCGTCGTCGGTGGCGCCGGCTTGCTTCGCAGCCGCGAAGCGGCCGGGCACTCAGGAGGTACAGCCAGCCGCCGCCATAGCGGCTAGCGCCACCAGCTGCATGGTCTTCGGGTCGAGCGCCCCTTCCCGATAGTACACACCCGCAAACTCCTTCATCTGGCCCATCAGTTCCTCCTCGTGCAGGTTGATTGCTCGCGCTACATACTCTCAAAGATTTGGGCTTGGTGCTGGAAATGTGCCGACGCGACGAGCCTCCGGATTCACCCCCTGAGTCCTAAGGAGCCAGTCCGACGATCACCGCGGAGATGACGGACCACACGATCCCGCCAGCCAAAAGCAGGAGGTTGATCACTGAATGATGCCCTCGCGTGGCGCAATGTTAGATCTCAATCGCAATATCCTTTCCCGTAACCCTGACCAGGTAGCTCTTGACGCCGGTCGCGGCAGGCGGCCCCAAGACCCCTCCCGTGCGCACGTCGAACTGGGCGCCATGCCAAGGGCACGTCACCGTCGTTGCCTCCAACTCCCCTTCAGACAAGGGGCCGCCTCGATGCGTGCACGTGTCGCTTAAGGCAAAGATCTCGCCCTGCACGTCAAACAGGGCAATCTTCGTCCCGTCTACCTCGACGCATTTGACCGGTTGCTCAGCCATCTCATCAGTCGTGGCGACCTTGACGAATTTGCCCATCACTCCGCCCCACTGGTAAGGCCAACTCCCCCATCGCCGCCTCCCCGTGCTCCAGCCGGAACCGCATGTCCACCTCGCGGAACATCGTTGCCGGACCGGTCTTCGACAGACGTGGGAGCCACCAGATCGAATGCTCAGGCCTTCTCCTTCTCGAACACTTCGCACTCGCATCCTTCAACGAGGCATTTCCCGCAGGGCGCGTGGTCCTTCTCGGAGTGGCCACAGGTGCACATAGTGCCGCTCCTCTCAGCCAAGAAACAACGTGTGTGTTTTATCCCAGCAGCCCAATCTCCGCCTCCACCTGTTCCAGCCAGAAGCGCATGTCCATCTCGCGGTACATGGACGTCGCGGTGGTGAAGTGCTCGCGGGCCTGCTCGCGCTTGCCTGTGACCCGGGAGAGCTTGCCGAGCCCGAGATGGCAGTGGGCGACGAGCGGGCGCATGCCGCGGGGTTCGGCAAGCGCCAGCGCCTCCCGGTAGTGGGCCTCGCCGCGCTCGGCATCAAACCGGTCGGGGTGGGTCGCGATGTCCCCGAGCAGGTGCAGGGCATGGGCCGCGTCCCCGGGTTCACACGATTCGACGGCGCGGTCGGCCAGGCGCCGCGCGTCGTCAAGCCGTCCGAGCAGCAGAGCGGCACAACCCAGCCAGTGGTAGGCCCCCCCGTGGAAGCCGACGATTCCCCCCGCAGCTTGACGCTCGAGGAGTTCCTCGCCCTCTCGAAGCCGGGTCAGCGCCGCGCTCGTCTCACCCATTTGAGCGAGGACCCAAGCGGAGCCGGCGACCGCGCGGGGGAGATCGAGGAAGAGTCCTCGCCGGAACACCGTGATTCCGTGCTCGAACAGTGAGCGCGCCTTCGCCCAGTCACCCTCGAGAAGGTGAAGCCTGCCCGCGGCGAGCTGCACCATACCCACGGTGTACGCATGCTGCGTCGGCATGCCGAGCCGAAGAGTCTCGGCCTCGCACGGGGCGGCCTCAGCGAATCGTCCGAGCTGCGCGAGGCTCTGGAGCAGCCAGAAGCGATCGAAGACTGATATCGGCAGGGGGCCTCCGAAAGCCTCGTAGACCGAGTCGGCAGGCAACGCCGCGAGGTTATCGGTGACAAGCTCGACCACCTGCTCGTAGTCGCCCCGGAAGTAATGCGCCTGGGCGAGATAGGTCGTGGTCAGGATGCGGAGTCTCAAGTCCCCGAGACGCCCGGCGATCTCCCGCGCCCGGGTGCCGGTCACAAGCGCCTCGTCCAGCTCGCCGAGCAGCGAGTGGGCGTTCGTCATCACAGCATAGACCCGGCCTCGGCGGCGGTCGTCGTTCAACCGCTCGGCGCGGGCCTTGGCCTCGCGCAGGCGCTCCAGTGCCCGCCGGACTTCACCGAGTCTACTCAGCGCCGACCGCATCTCGAGGCGGATCTCAAAGCCCTGCTCCAGCGTGGACGGGCTCTCCGGCAGTGTCTCGAGGACCCCCAGCGCCTGCTCGAACCAGGCCCGGGCGTCCGGGGCCGCCAACCGCGCGTCCGCCTTGAGTCCGGCCTGCCGGAGATAGTGCACCGCCTTCTCGCGCATCTCGCCCCGAAGGGCATGATGGGCGAGCCGCTCGATCTGCTCGCCAAGGCGATCGCGGTGCAGCATCTCGATTGCGTCGACAACTCGCGCATGCAGCTCGCGGCGCCGTTCCTGCAGCAGCCCACCGTATGTGACCTCGTGCGTGAGGGCGTGCTTGAAGGCGTATTCGAGATCCGGGAACAGCCGCGTCTCGTAGACGAACTCGGCGGCCTGCAGGTGGTCGAGCCCGCGCCGGAGCGCTTCGTCCGGCAGTTCGGCGATCGCCTGGAGCAGCGTGAACGGCAGGTCCTTGCCGACGACGGAGGCGACCTGGAGGAGGCGCTTGTCCTCCGGAGCCAGCCGGTCGATGCGCGCCGCCAGCATCACCTGGACGGTGGCCGGGACCTGGGTCGTCTGGACTGATTGCGTCAGTCGATACCGGCCCCGCTCCCCTGCCAGCGCCTTCGTCTCCACGAGCGTCCGAACTGTCTCCTCCAGGAAGAACGGGTTCCCGCGCCTGACGAGCATCTGCTTGAGCGGTCCCAGCGCGGGATCCTCGCCGAGGAGGGCGTCCAGCAGCTCCTCGGCGCGCTCGGCCGGCAGCGCGTCCAACCGCATCTGGCCGTAGTAGGTCTTGCTGCCCCAGACGTGCTGGTACTCGGGCCGGTAGTTCACGAGCAGCAGCAGGCGCGCCGAGCCGAGGCTCTCGACCAGCCCGTCGAGCAGTGCCTGCGTCTCGCTGTCGATCCAGTGCAAGTCCTCGAAGATGACGAGGAGCGGCTGCTCGCGGGCTTCCCGCAGCAGCAATCCCTTGACGGCATCGAGGGTGCGCTGGCGGCGCTGACCGGGGTCGAGCGTCTGCCACTCGGCGTCGTCCACGGGCACATCGAGCAAGGCCAGCAACGCTGGCAGCGTCAGCTCGAGCGCACGGTCGAGCGTGAGCAGCTTGCCCGTCACCTTCTCGCGGATCTCCCGAAGGTCGTCTCCGTCCTCGATCTTGAAGTAGCCCCTGAGGAGGTTGATGACCGGCAGGTAGCTCGTGGTCTTGCCGTACGAGACCGAGGCACCTTCCAGGACCAGCCACCGCAGGCGATGCGAATGGGTGAGCTCGTAGACGAGGCGCGACTTACCCACGCCCGCCTCGCCGACGACCGCTACCATCTGTCCGTGACCGTTCCCCGCGAGCCGCTGCGCGCGACGGAGCTGCTCAAGCTCGGCGTCGCGGCCGACGAACCGGGTCAGCCCGCGCTGAGCGCCTGCCTCAAGACGGGTCCGCGCCGGGCCCGCCCCCATCACCTCATAGACCTCCACGGCGTCGGCGAGTCCCTTGACCGGCACGAGGCCAAGCGACTTCACCTCGACGTAGCCCTCGGCCAGCGCCAGCGTCTCGGGCGTGATCACGATCGCGCCGGGATCGGCGATCTGCTCCATCCGCGCGGCGAGGTGTGTCGTCTGCCCGACCGCGGTGTAGTCCATGTGCAGATCGCTGCCAATGGCGCGCACGACGACCTCGCCCGAGTTGAGCCCGACCCGGATCTGCACGTTCACGCCGTGCGCGTGGCGCGCGTCCTCCGCATGGCGCTTCACCAGTTCCTGCATCCGCAGCGCGGCGTAGCACGCCCGCACAGCATGGTCTTCATGCGCGAGCGGCGCGCCGAACAGCGCCATGATCCCGTCGCCCATCACCTGGTTGACGGTGCCCTCGTAGCGATGGACGGCCTCCATCATCCGCTCGAGCACCGGGTCCAGGATCTTGCGGGCCTCCTCGGGATCACGCTCGGCCAGGAGCTCCATCGAGCCCTTGAGGTCGGCGAAGAGCACCGTCACCTGCTTGCGCTCGCCTTCCAGAGCGGCCTTGGAGGTGAGGATCTTCTCGGCGAGGTGCTTGGGAGTGTAGGACTCCGGCGGGCCAAACCTGCTCTGAGGAGCCGCGGTGGAGCCGGCCATCGGCGCACCGCAGCCGCCGCAGAACTTCTCACTGCCTTCATTTACGAAACCGCAAGACGGACACGCGAGGGCAAACGACAACCCGCACTCCCTGCAGAAGCGTCGGCCTTCCCGGTTCTCAGCGTGGCACCGAGGACACTGCATGCCGGAGCCTCCCAAGCCGGGCCGGGAACAGTCGGACAGGTGGCGAGAGCTTAGTTGGCTGGCTGGGCCCGGTCAAGGAGTCGCATCACATCAAAATTTCGGTTACCGAGCAGGAGGTCGTACATCCGAAGTCACGGTTACCCATTCCGAGCCGAGGGAGGAGCCCGTGACGCGACCGAGCCGGCGGG
>Ga0207646_10001871_pt1 | contig 25380 bp, 23 predicted proteins | sample KBSK5502metaG_FD_184343 | JGI IMG/M metagenome (GOLD analysis project Ga0207646, IMG submission 184343) | Corn, switchgrass and miscanthus rhizosphere microbial communities from Kellogg Biological Station, Michigan, USA - KBS K5-50-2 metaG... | ecosystem: Host-associated > Plants > Roots >...
CAACGTGCTTGCCCTCAGCCTGCGTGCCACTCCAGAGGCCGTCGCCAAAGAGATTCTCGACGCCTGGTTCGCCACGCCCTACTCTGAGGATGACTGGAACCGCCAGCAGATCGCGCGCATCCAGCGCATGGATGAAGGGCGTTCGAAGGCGGAGTAGCTCACCACAGAGCACACAGAGCACACAGAGCACACAGAGCACACAGAGCATGCGGAGAAAAGAAGACAGACACGTCTTCTTACTCCTTGGATTCTGGCGGCTCGGGCGCCGGCCGCGGCGCCTCGTCGATGGAGTGCGATTGCGTGCCTATCAGCGGCCCGTACGAGGACCAGCTGCTCCCCAGCATTCTGCTCTGCACCACACTGTGCGCAGAGCCACTCTGTGACGCGTCGCGCTCCCGCTCGGCCCGCAGCGTGAGGGCGTAGTTGCCCTGCCGACCGGGACGCTGCAGGATGAGGAGCAGGGCCTGCCAGGCCGCGCTGTCCTGATCCGTGAAGGACCAGGTGCTCCAGGCCACCGGGCCGCTCGCCCCCGCGTCAAGTTGCTGCCAGCCGACATGTGCGAGCTCGCCCAGATAGTGGGCCGAAACAGTCGCCAGGTCAAGATCGCTCTCGAGCGTCGCCGACGTGTCCACATGGTCGGGCCCAGCGCCACCGCCCCCCGGCATCTGCATCGCCCCCTTGGGCCCCCGAATGGGCGGGAGGACGGCCATGAAGTCGTCTCTATGTGGCCTCAGTCGCGGGCGGAACTCGGCAACCTCGCCCTGGAGGGTGAGCTGCACAGTGGTGCGTCCACCTGGCGCTGGCGCCGTCATGACGGCGAGCGTGAAGCGGTCGTCAGGCGTGAAGAAGGTGGCCATGGAATGGTCGGACCGAGACGAGTGGACGAAGCCGCCCTGCATTGGGCCGAAGTGCTCCTGCACGGTCCATCCCGCCGTGGTAAGTCGCTCGCGATAGAACGTCACGACATCCTCGCCCGCGAGTTGGGACTCGATCGCGATCATCGGGTTCTCCACTGCGAGGGAGCCGAGAAGACGGCTCCCCTCCGGCAGCGGTAGCTCCAGGGGCAAGTCGGGCGGCAGTTGGCCGACCAATAGCTGCGACTCCTGCACCTGTTGCCCAGCCAGCAACAGGCTGTGGTGGAAGGTGAGGAGGCGCACGGCCAGCTCGCGGAGGGCATCTTCGCCGCCGGTGGAATCGGACTTCTGCTGGGTCTGCTCGTCCATGTTGGTGCCTCCTAGGAAAGTGCCTCGCGTTCTCTCCGCAAATATATCATCGCCGGCGGGTGGTGGTCGGCGGCAGAATATTTCACCACGGAGGACACAGAGAACGCAGAGCGACTGGAGAATAGAACGAGTCGAGACGAATGCGGAGGCCCTTGAGCAGCAATCCTGCCCGCTCGCTCCAAAGCCCTCTGTGAACTCTGCGTTCTCGGTGGTGAATATTCTGCCTGATTGGCAGACAAGAGTGCCGCGCCGCGGGGCTGCCAACCTACCCGAATGGACCGCTCTGGCCCTCCCCAAACATCCGGTGTGGCCGTGTCGCCCGCGTCGTAGAGTGGGGGGCGACGCCGGCGGCAGAGATAGACCGGAGCGGGAGACACGCATGCGGACGTTTTACTGGGTTGTCACCGACGCGCTCGCGGGCTGCTCGTGCCCCGGCGGGCGCCCAGGCTATCGCGACGCCGGAGCGCTTACGAACGGGGCGGGCGCGCTCGACGAGGACCTGGCCTGGCTGCGCGCGCAGGGCGTCGACGCGCTGCTCACGCTCACCGAGTCGCCGCTGCCTGCGGATGCCCTCGCGCGACATGGCCTGACAGCACTGCACCTGCCCGTGCCCGACATGACCGCGCCCTTGCCGGCTCAGCTCGACCAGGCGCTGGGCTTCATTGACACACAGCGCGCGCAGGGGCGCCGCGTCGCCGTCCACTGCCTGATGGGTCAGGGACGCACCGGCACCGTGCTGGCGGCATACCTCATCCGCGTCGGCGCCACACCGGGGGAGGCGCTGGCTGAGATCCGCGCCCTATGCCCTGGCGCTGTGGAGAATCCCGAGCAGGAGCGTGCCTTGCGCGCCTTTGCCACGCAGCGCCAGTGGATTATCTAAGCTCGGCGATGTGGCACGCTATCTGCATAGATCACTCGCCGACGAGGCGGTCGTCTGATGCCTGGCACGAGATGGGGAGCATCGCCATGGAAGCCGAAGACGTCACATGCAATGACGCGCCAGCCCGCCTGCGAGCACAGCGCGTGCTCGTCGTGGATGACGACATCGCCATCCGGCATGCGCTACGCCTGCTTCTGGAGGACGAGGGGCTGGTGGTCGCTGAGGCAGCGGATGGCCGCGCCGCGCTGGCGATCCTGCGCGCCACCTCCGACCGCTATGTCGCGCTGCTGGACCAGATGATGCCGCAACTGGATGGCTTCGGCGTGCTGAGCGCCATCGCCGAGGACGAGCGCCTCCGCGGCCGGCACAGTTTTGTCCTCATGACCGCTTGCCCTCGGACGCTGCCCCCTGCGCTTGTCAGGCTTGCCTCATCCTTCGCAATCCCCATCATAGCGAAGCCGTTTGAGGCGGATGAGATGATCGCGACCATCACCGAGCGCATGCGCCGCCTCGCCGCCGCCGACAGCGTTGACTGGCGGCTCGAAGAGCTGGCTCACGCCGTCTAGATATCGCCGCTACCGGCTCGCTCGCGGTCGTGCACCCGAATTGCCACGGATTGACCTAATGCGCTAAGACCACATGGCGTCGGTGCTGGCGCTACTCCTCGCCGCCACGTGTAACTGGCGGCGGGCGACAGAGCGCGACCCGCAAGCGCTAGCCCAGGCGCACGGATATTTCCGCTCTGCGCCGCCCGGCGCGGAATCCACGAGCAGCGCCCCTCCTTGCCCGCTCGCAGCTCTCACTCTTCCCTCCCCGTGCCGTGTCGCGAAAGGAACGCCGTGTGTCGGACTATATCGCCGCCAACCGCGCCATCTGGAACGCCTGGACCACCCACTTCGCCACCTCCGCCCATCATACCGACGCCGCGCTCGTCCGTGCCGGCGGCTCCAGCCTGCGCAGCATCGAGCGCGAGGAGGTGGGAGCAGTGCGGGGCCGCACGCTGCTGCATCTGCAGTGCAACATGGGTGCGGACACCCTCTCGTGGGCGCGGCTCGGCGCCCAGGTGACGGGAGTAGACATCGCCGAGAACGCCATTGGCGCGGCGCGCTCGCTCGCCCGCGAGACCGAGCTGCCCGCGCGCTTCTTGCAGTCCGATGTCTACGCGCTGCCCGCCGTGCTGGAAGACGAGTTCGACATCGTCTTCGCCTCCTACGGCGTGTTCTGCTGGCTGCCCGATCTACCGCGCTGGGCCGAGATCGCCGCACGGTACGTCCGGCCTGGCGGCGTCTTCTATCTGGTGGATATGCATCCGTTCACCAATGTCTTCGCCGCCGCCGACACCACTGGCTCTGGCCTGGACCTGCGTGTGGCCCGGCCGTACTTCCACGCCGGCGCGCCGGCCGCCGAGGAGGTCGAGCATACCGGCGCGGGCAACCCCACCACGCTCTACAACTGGAGCTATGGCCTCGGCGAGGTCGTGAGCGCGCTGCTCGCCGCTGGCCTGCGGCTGGACTTCCTGCACGAACACGCCGTCACCTTCTATCAGCGCTTCCCGGCGCTGGTGCAGGGCGACGATGGCTGGTGGCGCTGGCCCTCGCCTGAGCATACCCTGCCGCTGCTCTTCTCGCTGCGCGCGACGAAATGATTGACCCGCGCCGGGAGCATCCCGCGCGGCGCGGGTGCGGTGTCGCGGCCAGTGCTGAGCGGGCGAGCATGGTATACTCCCTTGACGACCAGTCTAGGTCGTAGTACTCTATGGTGGAGTAGTCCATGCGAACAGCGCAACTTTTTGTGCTCGGCATGCTTGCCCGCGAGGGTCCCATGCACGGGCACCAGATTCGCCGCCAGGCCGAGCTGGAGCGCGCCGAGTTCTGGGGCAAAGTCAAGGTCAGCTCGCTCTATGCCGCGCTCCATCGGATGGAGGCGGAGGGGCTGATTGCGGCCGTCGAGCGCACGCAGGAGGGGCGTTTTCCCGCGCGCACCGTCTACGCCATCACGGCCGAGGGCTGGCGCGAGCTGGTGGTGCTGCGCGAGGCGAGCTTCCACAACACAACTATCGAGCCGGATCCGCTCGATCTCGCCCTTTCGTTCTCTGAGGACCTGGATGCGGAGTACCTACGCGCGGTCATCGAGGAGCGGCTGGCGGCCTTGCGGGCACACGCCGACGGCATGGAGCGATGGGAAGACCAGGTGCGACAGTACCTGACGCCGCTCAATGTGGCGACCTTTCGCCATTACAAGCTGCGCGTCGCCGCCGAGATCCGCTGGCATGAGGAGTTCTTGGCTCAACTACCTGACGTCTTGAGCAAGCCGGAAACGGCGGGGCCGGATGCTGGTTAGTCGCTAGCACCTTCGGCCGCTGCCGACCCACATGAGGGGAGCAGGCGATGCAACAGCGGCCGGACTATGGGATCGACTCGCCGGCCATGGTGGCGGGCGAGCTCATCCTGAGCGGCGTGGGGTTCGCTGCGGCGGCGATCCTCTACGCGCGGCGCGCCCCTCGTCCCTTCGGCATTCCGCTCTGGGCGGTCAGCCTCGCGGTCGCGGCGTATCTGCTGCTGATGGCGGGCGGCATGCTCTTCTACAGCGTGATCGGCAAGCGCGCCATCCGTGACTGGCTGCTGGATCAGGTGCCCTGGCGCGGCGATGAGGTGGTGCTGGATGTTGGCTGTGGGCGCGGGCTATTGCTCGTCGGCGCCGCCCGGCGCCTGACCAGCGGCAAGGCGATTGGGGTGGATGCCTGGATTCGCGGAGCAGTCAGCGGCAACCGGCCGGCGGCGGCGCTGCGCAACGCACGGCTGGCGGGCGTGGCGGAGCGAGTCACGGTGCGGGATGGCGACGCGCGGCGCCTGCCCTGCGCGGATGCCTCGGTTGATGTGGTGGTCTGCAACTTCGTGCTGCACGAGATGGACACCCGCACCGACCGGGAGCTGATGCTGAGCGAGATTGCTCGCGTACTGCGGCCGGGCGGGCATGTGGCCCTGGTAGACTTCATCTTCACCGGCGAGGCCGTGCGGCTGCTACGTGCCGGAGGCGTCGGCGACGCGCGGCGCACGCGTGCCGGCTGGGTCTCCTTCTGGTCCTTCGCGCTCGTCACCCTGGGGCTTGGGCAACTCTATCTCGTGACGGGGAGTAAGGCGCCTGCGATGCCTGCGCTCCCGCGCTATCCTGCGTTGCCTCTTCATGATACGCTGTCAGTGCCGAATCCCCCGTCGTGACTGCCAGACGAAAGAACACGCCAATGGACGCTGCGCCGCCAGCGCCGCAAGCTCCGGCCGTCGCAGCCGACACGCCAGGCGCAGTGCGCCGCGCCATCTCGCTGGCGCGCCGGAGCGGCGACTTCATCTTCCTGGCCTTCTTCATCGTCAACCTCGGCTTCATCACCTATATCGTAGACATCGAGCAGCTCATCATCGCCGACCCGGCGCACTTCCAATATCCCTTCTGGCCGCCCGCGCCGCTGGTGGACCTCGTGCACTGGTGGGGGCGCACCTACGATCCGTTGCTGCTGGCGCGTCCGGTGTGGTGGAAGGCGACGATCTGGATCGACGCGCTGTTCTTCGGCCCGTTCTACGCCGTCGCCCTCTATGCGTTCAGCGCGGGCAAGGACTGGATCCGGCTGCCGAGCATCATCTGGGCGTCGGTGATGCTGACCAACGTGACGATCATTCTGGCGGAGGAGATCGCGGGGCCGCACTCCACGCCGCAGCTCGGCATGGTGTTGCTGGCCAACCTACCCTGGCTGCTCGTGCCCGTCCTCATGCTCGTGCGAATGAGCCGCGGCGAGCACCCCTTCACGGAATCCGCGGCGGGTAGCTGAGCCTAGCCATCGGCGAAGAGGTCGGGCGGGATCGGCTCGAAATAGCGTATCCGACCGGCCAAACTTTCCATGGTCTCTGTCACTGCGATGTAGCGCAGATAGCGAGATTGCTGGCCGATGCTCACCAATCGCCGCAGCGCTACGATGCCTGCATAGTTCCCGGTCAAGAGTTGAGGCCACTTGTCCGGATTCAAGAAGTCGGCATCGCGCGAGACAAGAACACGCCCCTCAGTAGTAGCGTAGTCCGGTTGCTCTGTATCGGAAACGCGCCGATTTGCGCGTCCGGCTTCCAATGCTGTCAGCACGTCAATGCCATGGCGGCGTAAGTATCTACTACAGACTTTTGATTTATACACATCTGCTAGCAAATATAGTCGGATCTTTGACACGTACCTGGTTTTGAACTATTCTGTGGGCATGAAACTGTCGGCCTACGCCAAACAACAAGGCATCAGCTATCAGACCGCCTGGCGCATGTGGCAACGGGGCGAATTGCCCGCTCACCAGTTGCCCTCTGGCACGGTCATTGTCGAGGTGACACCCACACCACCTGCCATCCGCCCCCAGAAAGTGGCGGTCTATGCCCGTGTATCCTCCGCTGAGAACCGCAAGAACCTGGAGGGTCAGGCCGAGCGCGTGGCCGCCTTCTGTGCTGCGAAAGGCTGGCAAGTCGCCAAGGTGGTCAAGGAATGTGGTAGCGGCATCAATGACCAGCGCCCGCAGTTCCTCGCGCTGCTAGCTGATACGAGCATCAGTCATCTCGTGATTGAGCACAAAGATCGCTGTTCCCGTTTCGGCGTGGCCTACATTCAGACGCTCCTGAAGACTCAAGGTCGGGAACTGGTGATCATCAACGAAGCTGAAGAGGGCCAGGAAGATTTGATGCAAGACTTCGTGGCCATCATCACGAGCTTCTGTGCCCGGCTCTACGGCCGCAGGCGAGCCAGTCGGAAGAAAACCCAATTGCTCGCGGCCCTGGAGGTGACCTGATGCGCTTGACCCGTGCCGTCACGCATATTCACCTCTGCAATGCCAACCATGCCAAAATCGCCGCCCTCGATGCCCTGGCTGAGGAATATCTGCGGCTCTGCCAGCAATACACTTCGCATTTTTGCACCGAGGCCCAGCCAGATAAGTACGCCGCACCCTGCTTCGACAGCCCGCTCTCCCAGCGCTGGCAGCGGGTCGCGATTCAACACGCCGTAGGCATCGCCCAGTCCTGGCGCGCCAATTATGCCGCCGCCTATCGCGACTACCTCGATCTGTTGGCGGAGCACCAAGAGGCGCCTGAAGGCAAGGCGCCCGAATGGAAGGAGTGGACCACGCCGGTTCTCAAAGAGCCGGTCATTCAGGCCAATGCCAATGTGGCACTGCTTCAGCCTGCACAAGACAGCAGTTTCGACTTTTGGCTGCGCGTGTCCACGCTGGAGCAAGGCCACCCCGTCTTCCTGCCAGTGCAACTGGCCACCTATCATAGGCAAGCGCTGGCGGGGAAAACGCTGGACAGCAGCACCACGCTGGCCCGTAAACCCGATGGTTGGTGGCTCACTCTCTCCTATGAGGAGAATGTGCCAGTTGCCACTCCCATAGACGCGCCGGTGATTGGCATTGATGTGGGCATCGCCAACTTTCTTACCACTTCCACCGGTCGCCAGTACAGGACGTTCCATGGCAAGCTCGCGGCGCGCCACGAGCGAGACCGCCAGAAGCGTCGTCGCAAAGCAAAGCTGCGTGCTTGCCTGAAAAAGAAGGGCGTCCAGCACCTGCCCTCGACCCGCAACAGGACGTTAGCGCGGCACGTCCGCCAAGAGATCAATCGCGCTGTCAATGAGGTGTACCGCGATCACCCGGACGCGCAATTTGCCTACGAGCAGCTCAACGTGGCAGGGATGAAGTTCAAGGCGCGGCGGATGAATGCGTACCTGTACGCTTCCAATCTGGCCCACATTCCGGCTCAGCTCGCCTGGGGCGCGGCCAGGCGCGGCATCCGAGCGCGTAAGGTCAAGAGCGCATACAGTTCCCAGGAATGCCATCGCTGTCATTCGCTGTCCCGCGAGAACCGTCCCAACCAACAGACGTTCTGTTGTGTGGTCTGCGGGCATAGCATGCAGGCGGACGTGAACGCGGCAGAAAACCTGGCGAGTCGTCTCAATGATCAAGAGCTCGCGGCCTGTGCGGATCGTCAGGCCATCAAAGCCTTGCTCGACAGACGACACCAGGAGTGGCTGCAGCAGCAACGAGGCCGCAGCACCACCGGTTGGCCGTAGTCCAACCGCCCGCCCAGTCCGCTGTTTGGTAAACGGGCGCAGGTGAACGGGTGAAACGTTTGCTAACGTTTTGCTCAACTATGACGCCACCTCAGGAGATACATGCTCGTCAAGGAAATAGCGGACGGGCGTGCTCGCCGGCGTGCCCACGTTCGTCAGGAATCCTCAGGCGTTTGTGGTGCCACAGTTTCAGCCGACCATCCCTGAGGATATTTCGCCGCCAAATCTTGCGCTCGCCGGTCGCTTTCCGTGATGGAGCGATCGATCTCCAGCTGGTGGTCGTAATAATAGGCAAGGGCCGCGTGAACCTCGCCTAGCGTCAAGTTGAACGCATCAGCGATTTGTTGAGGGGACATGCCCTGCACCGTAGCCCAAATCGCCACGTCCGAGACGGCGATGCGATGGCCAGCGATGTGTGCCTCTCCGCCCAACACGTCAGGGTCTGAGACGATGTGGCCCGTTTCGATCATCCTCATACGCCGCGCCTGCACAATCGCGTAGTTTCTCTTTGCCGACGACCGCCCGCCAGTGCCAGTATACAACTCCGCTGGCCCGATGCGTCGCAGCTGGCGACCGTCCGACATTTGCGACTTGACGAGGAGGCGGGCAGCCGCTATACTCGCCGCGTGTCCTGTCGCTCGCCGAGCCGGCCGCTCGGTTTCGCGGCATTCAGCGTGCGCCATGTCGGCGCACAGTCTCATGGAGGATCGTCATGAAGTCGCTGGGTCCCATTCTGCTCGTGGTTGGTGTGCTGGTAATTATCCTTGGAGTCGTTCGCCACTTCAGCGCATTTTTCCTTCCTAGCACCAATCACATCAGCATCATCGTAGGCGTGGTTGGCCTCATCATCGCTGCCGTCGGTTTCGTGCTGTTCCGCCAGGGCTCGCAGGCCTAGCCAGCCAACGTCTTCGTCGCGCGCACAACGGGCCGGATGGGAGATCATCCGGCCCGTTGTGTATTAGTTCCCCTGCCCACGCACTCACGAGCGTGCCCGTTAGTGCCCCTGCTCGCGCAGCAGCCGGCGCAGCACCGCCTGCAGGATGCCGCCGTTGCGGTAGTAGTTGATGTCGATGTTGCTGTCCAACCGCGCGATGGCCCTGAACTCGAAGGACGTGCCGTCCTCGCGACGCACCCGCACCGTCAGCTCCTGATGCGGCTTCAGCTCGCCGCCGATGTCCATGATGTCGTAGACCTCGCGTCCGCTCAGGCCCAGCGTCTCGCGGCTCTCCCCCGGCTTGAACTGCAGCGGCAGGATGCCCATGCCCACCAGATTGCTGCGGTGGATGCGCTCGTAGCTCTCCGCCAGCGTCGCGCGGATGCCCAGCAGCAGCGGCCCCTTCGCCGCCCAGTCGCGCGAGCTGCCCGAGCCGTACTCCTTGCCCGCGATCACCACCAGCGGAATCCCCTCATCCTGATAGCGCATCGACGCGTCGTAGATCGTCGTCTCCTCGCCGTCCGGCAGGTGAACCGTCCAGTAGCCCTCCTTGCCCGGCACCAGCTGGTTGCGCAGGCGGATGTTGGCGAAGGTGCCGCGCACCAATACCTCGTGGTTGCCGCGCCGCGCCCCGTAACTGTTGAAGTCGCGCGGCGCCACGCCATGCTCGATGAGGTATTGCCCGGCGGGGCTCGCCGTGGGAATCGAGCCGGCGGGCGAGATGTGATCGGTCGTCACCGAGTCGCCCAGCGAGACCAGCACGCGCGCCCCGGTGATGTCGCCGACCGGCTCCGGCTCAGGCGTCAGGCCCTCGAAGAAGGTCGGCCGGCGCACGTAGGTCGAGTCCGGATCCCAGGCGAACAGCCCGCTCCCGGCCGCGGGCAGTGGCAGCGCCCGCCAGTGCTCGTCGCCGTCGAAGACGTGGGCATACTCCTCGCGGAACACCTCCGGCTGCACCACCCGGCTCAAGGTTTCCGCGATCTCCTCCGTCGTCGGCCAGACGTCGCGCAGGTAGACCCGTGTGCCATTGGGATCTTCGCCGAGCGGCTCCTGGGTCAGGTCCACGTCCACCGTGCCCGCCAGCGCATAGGCCACCACCAGCGGCGGCGAGGCGAGGTAGCTGGCGCGCACCTGCGGATGGATGCGCCCCTCGAAGTTGCGATTGCCGCTCAGCACCGCCGCCACCACCAGATCGTTCTCGGTAACGGCCTCCGCCACCGCGTCCGGCAATGGCCCGCTGTTGCCGATGCAATTGTGCACGGCCACCGTGCCCGCCACGAAGGCATGCAGGTCATCCACCGCCAGGTCGAACACCGGCCGCGTGCCCGCTGGCCGCCGCTCCATCACCTGGAGCGCAAACGTCGGCAGGGTGAGCGCTTCTTTCTCGACGCAATAGCGCTTGGCGGCCGCGGCCTCCGCGCGCGAGTGCAGCGGCGCGAACCAGTCGCGCACGCCGATCTGCCGCAGGAGTGCGGCGGGCGACGGGAAGTCGCAGCTCTCGCGATGCAGCGGCTGGAACTTGCGCGCCGTTGAGTGTGGCAGCCGTGAGAAGCGGTCGTGCCCCTCTAGCAGCGCATAGTGTGGCGACACCACCGGCTCGCGCTCCATCAGCTCCACCGCCGCCTGCGTGCGCGCCCTGGCGAAGGTGAGCGCGTACTGCTCCTCGTGCATCTCCTCCAGTCGCGCCGACATCCACAGGCGCTGCCGGTGAATGCCGTCCACGGTACGCCAGTACACCGCCGCCGCGCTGGCCCGCATCGCCTTGTCCGCGCAGTAGCGGAATCCCACGCGCTCCACGAACGAGAGCCCGTCTGGCAGCTCCAGGCGCACCTCCACCCGCGAGAGGCCATCCTGCGCCGCTGGGTACGTCGAGGCGGCGCGGCGCGTAGGATACGCATACACCCTAGCGCCGTCGGTCTGCACGCCGCAGCGCGCCAGCAGCTGGATTACTTCGTCCATGATCTGTTTGAGCCGCTCCACATGCGCGGGGATGGCGCTCTGCGAGTACGCGGGCGGCTCGAGCGTCGCCTCGTCTTCGTGCTGTCCCCAGCGATGCAGGACGGGCGCATGCCCATCTGCGCCAAACAGACCTCCCAGAAACTCGCGCACCACCGCCACCGGGCATCGCTCGTCCAGGATGAAATCCGGTAGCGCCGGCGCCTGCTGCACGCGCCTCCCAATGCGCACCCCCGCCAATGTGCGGATGGCGTCCGTCAGCGGCATCGGCAGCACAATCGTCCACTTGCGCTCGTCGTAGCGCGTTGCCGCCGGGCGCCAACCCGTCAGCAGCTCCACATCGTTGAGCACCGCCGCACGGTCTAGCGCCTGGCCGACATGCATCCGCCCCTGGCCTAACACGCTGATCGAGCCGTCGCTGAGCAGATGGCCGAGCAGACGCGCGAACGCCAGCGTGCGCAGCCGCTCCTGCGGCGTCTCCAGCGTGAACGTCATGTCGCCGGCGCGCAGCGCGTAGCCCGCCTCGTCGTCGCCTGGCTCGTCCAGCGGCGCCTCCAGGCCGACCACGACGCGATCCGTTTCCAGCGCAAGCTGGTCGGCGCGCACCCAGCGCCCGTCGGCGCAGAGCAGCTCGTGGTCCGGGGTGCAGACCAGCGTGCGCCCGTCCTGCAGCACGAGCGAGACACACTCGCGCTCACCCTGGTCCATCTTCTCAGCCTGCCGCGCCATGCCCACCCTGCCGTCGGCGGTGGGAGCGTAGAGCAGCGCGCCGCCCGCGCTCGGCAGCTGCTCGATGCGGCGCGTGGTGCCGTTGGCAAGCAGCACGGGCGTGCCCTCGGCAATGCAAGTTGTACACCCGTAGCCCACGACGTGGAAGCCCAGCGCCTCCAGATACGGGGTGAGTCCCGCCTCACGCAGGTAGTCCGTCACCGCGCGCGAGCCGGGCGCCAGGCTGGTCTTCACGCTCGGCTTCACATCCAGCCCGCGCTCGACGGCGTGCTTGGCCAACAGGCCCGCGCCGATCATCACCGAGGGATTCGAGGTGTTGGTGCAGCTCGTGATAGCGGCAATCGCCACCGCCCCGTGCGTCAGCGTGACCTCCTCACCGTCGATCTCCACCAGCGCGGTGTCGCCGTTCAGTGGCGCGCCTTCCGATTCGCCGTTGGTCACGTCGCTAGCGAAGCGCTCAGGAAAGGCCGCGCGAAAGTTCTCGCGGACGCCGGCCAGCGGCACGCGGTCCTGCGGGCGGCGCGGACCCGCCAGGCTCGGCTCGATGCTCGCGAGGTCCAGCGGCAGCAGCTCGTCGAACTGCGGCACGGGCGTCGCGTCGGTACGGAAGAGCCCCTGCTCCTTGGTGTAGCGCTCGACCAGGTCGACCAGCTCGTCCGGGCGGCCGGTGAGCCGCAGATAGCGCAGCGTTTCGGCGTCCACCGGGAAGAGCGTGGCCGTCGCGCCGAACTCCGGCGACATGTTCGAGATGGTGGCGCGATCCGCCAGGCCCAGCGAGCTCAGTCCCTCGCCGGCGAACTCCACGAAGCGGCCGACGACGCCGTGCTTGCGCAGCATCTGTGTCACCGCCAGCACGAGATCGGTGGCGGTGGCGCCCTCCGGCAGCGCGCCGGAGAGCTGGATGCCGATCACCTCTGGCTTGAGCAGGTAGAGCGGCTGGCCGAGCATCACCGCCTCGGCCTCGATGCCGCCGACGCCCCAGCCCAGGATGCCCAGGCCGTTGATCATGGTGGTGTGCGAATCGGTGCCGACGAGCGTATCGGGGAAGGCCACGCCATCGCGCGTCTGCACGACTTTGCCCAGGTATTCGAGGTTCACCTGGTGCACGATGCCCGTCCCCGGCGGCACGACGCTGAAGTTCTGGAAGTTTTGCTGCGCCCAGCGCAGCAGCACGTAGCGCTCGCCGTTGCGCTCGTACTCGCGTGTGACATTGGCGCCAAAGGCGAGGGTCGAGCCGAAGAGGTCCACCTGCACCGAGTGGTCGATCACCAGGTCCGAGGGCACCAGCGGATTGATGCCGTTGGGGTCGCCGCCCAGCTCCTTGACGGCGTCGCGCATGGCGGCGAGGTCTACCACCGCCGGCACACCGGTGAAGTCCTGCAGGATGACACGCGCCGGCAGGAACGGCAGCTCGCCGGGATCGCTCGGCCCCGGCGGCGTCGCCGGCTGCCAGCGCGCCAGCGCGAGGACGTCGGCTTCGCTGACGAGATCGGGCGCGAGGTCGTGATGGCGCAGCGCGTTCTCGACGAGGATGCGCAGTGTGAACGGCAGGCGCTCGCTCGGCGTGGCGTGTTGCCCCTGCAGTGCGTCGAGGCGGTAATAGTCTACCGGTCCCTGCTGCGCGTGGAGCGTGGCGCGTGCGCCAAAGGTGTTTTGTTGCGGCATGGAGGCACCCCAGACGTGTGGAACGGTTGGTGGGGGCGCTCCGCGTGCGGAGTGCGGCCATCACCGGCGATCATCCAGAGACGACGCTTGGCATTTTAGCGCAAATTCCGGTGGTGGTGCCCGCCTGCGCCGCTGTGCGGCCGTCGTGCTCTTGGCAGCATACCAGGCGGTTGATTCGATAGGACGATGGGCGCTATCGGATTGTGCGATAGTGAGTGCGGCACCTTCCTTGCGAACGATGAAAGTGCATGCGTGCAATGCCAACGTCTCGAAGAAGGAGTATCCATCCCATGGACCCAATGAACCGGCAGAATACGCCACCTGATCGCGAGGTGCAGGAGGCACTAGACCCGAATCCGCAGCATCTGCGCGAGGATGACCCCAACGTGGCTCGCGATCCCGTCTGTGGCACGCTAGTGGATAAGCGCACCGCCCAGAACACGATTCCCGCCTCGGCGGACGGCAGCGTGGGACCGTTCTACTTCCACTCTCCGGATTGCAAGGCCCTCTTCGAGGAGGATCCAGCGAAGTACGGCGCAAACTACTAACAGTCCCTCGTGTGCGCCCCTCTCTACCGCGGTGGAGAGGGGCGCATCCTCACGCCCCGACGATCTCGCGCAGCGCCGCGAGCAGCCGATCAACCTCCGCCGCCGTGTTGTAGTGCGCCAGGCCGATACGCAGCGCCCCGCCGGTCGGCTCCAGCCCCAGCCGCTCCATCAGCGTCAGGGCGTAATAGTTGCCGTCCCAGCAGAAGATGCCGCGCCGGCCCAGCGCCTCGGCCAGCTCGCGCGGCGTGTGGCCGGCGATGGTGAGTGCCACCGTCGGCACGCGCCGCGGCAGATCGTCCTCCGCCACCAGCCCGTAGATCGTGGCGCCCGGCAGCGCCCGCAAGCCGGCGAGCAGCCGCCCGGCCAGCCCACGCTCGTAGCGCTGAATCGCCGCCAGCGCCGCGTGCAGCTCGCGGCGCCGCCCGCTCATGCCGGTGAACGCGGCCGCGTCCTCGTCCGTATGGGCGCGGCCCAGCGTGGCGAGATAGTCCAGCGTGGCGACGAGGCCAGCCAGACACTCGTGGTTCAGCGTGCCCGTCTCCCACTTGACCGGTGGCTCGTCGCTCGCCGGCCGCACCTTATAGGCCGGCAGGCGCTCCAGCAGCGGCAGCCGGCCGTAGAGGATGCCCAGGTGCGGCGCGAAGAACTTGTAGGCGCTGCAGACGAGGAAGTCGCAGCCCAGCGCCTGTACGTCGATCGGCGCATGCGGCGCGTAGTGCACCGCGTCGAGGTAGCTCAGCGCCCCCGCGTCGCGCGCCCACCGGACGATGGTTGCGACGTCGTTGATCATGCCGACGGCGTTCGACGCATAGCCGACCGCCACCACTTTCGTGCGCTCGTTGATCTTCTCGCGCAGGTCGGGCATGTCCAGCGTGCAGGTGGCCGTGTCTACCTCGGCCATGCGTACGACGACGCCGCGCTCCTCCGCCAGCGCCTGCCAGGGCGCGACATTGGCATCGTGGTCCAGCGCCGTGACGACGATCTCGTCGCCGGCTTGCAGCGTGCGCCCAATGGCCCGGCTCACGGCGAAGGTGAGCGTTGTCATGTTGGCGCCGAAGGCGATCTCACGCGGGTCGGCGGCGTTCAGGAAGTCGGCCATGGCCGCGTGGGCCTCGGCCAGCATGGCATCGGTGCGCTGGCTCGTCAGGAAGGCGCCGGCGGTATTAGCGTTGGTGCTTGCAAGATACTGTGCGATCGCATCGATACATGCCTGGGGCACCTGCGTGCCGCCGGGATTGTCGAGGTACACGACGGGCTGGCCGTCCTGTTCGAGGCCGAGCGCGGGGAAGTGTGTGCGGACCGCGGACAGGTCGAGCGCGGGTCGCGTCGTAGTCATGCAGTGTTCTCCTATCGAAAGTCGCGTGGCGCGGCTATTCGTCACGGTGCTGTTGCGTGCCGTGCGGCGGGGCTGGCTGTCGTGCTCGCGGCACTGACGAAAGCCACATGCCCGGCTCCGCCGCGGAAGGCCCACATGTTAGTGTAACATCCGCCCGCCTCCTGTACCGTACCGTGCCGTTGGGCCGCGGGGCGCTGGGGGGCCGGAGAGCCGGCGGTACCGGGACTCCCAGTGCGGGCGACGCATGATGCGGCTCGTGGACTCAGCGGTTCCCGCATGCAAAACGTTGCGGATGGCGATCCTGTGCATGAAACATCCGCGCCGGCAGAGCGCTCACACACATGCCCACCATGCTGAAGGTGGCCTGCCCGCTCGGAGGATCCATGCACCGTCTCTCGTGGGTGGCGTTCAAAGCCGCCATCCTGATCGTTGTCGTCGTTCCACTCCTGGCGACCGTCTTCGCCATTCAACAACTCTGGCAGCGCGCCATTCACCTGCCGGATCTGCTGCTGTTGCTGGACTTGTACACGGTGATCGCGTTCGGCGTCACCGTTGGCTACCATCGGATGTTGACGCACCGGAGCTTCCAGCCGCGGCCTGCCGTCAAGCTCGTGCTGCTCATCCTTGGCTCAATGGGCCTCGAAGGTCCCGCCGTGCAGTGGGCGGCGACCCATACCAAGCACCACGCGGACTCTGATAGGGAAGGCGACCCGCACAGCCCTGTGGAAGGCTTCTTCCATGCGCACGTGGGCTGGATCTTCAAGGATCGCGAGGCCGATCCCGCCATCTACGCCCGCCACCTGCTGCAAGACCCCATCGTGATGTTCGTTTCCCGCACGTTCCTGCTCTGGGTGGCGCTCTCACTGGCGATTCCCTTCGCCGTGGGCGGCTTGTTCGGCGGCTGGGGCGGTGCGCTCACCGGCTTGCTCTGGGGCGGCCTCGTCCGCCAGTTCTTGACCCATCACGTCACGTGGAGCGTCAACTCGGTCTGCCACACTTTTGGCCGGCGCGCCTTCGCGACCACGGACCGCAGCCGCAACGAATGGGTCGTGGGACTGCTCGCCTTCGGCGAGGGCTGGCACAACAATCACCACGCCTTCCCGCGTTCGGCGTTCCACGGGTTACATTGGTGGCAGCTGGACGTCTCCGGCTATCTGATTTGGACGCTGGAGCGCCTTGGTCTCGTCCGCGACGTCTATCGCGTGCCCGCTGCCCAGCTGGCCCGCCGCTCCTTGCAGGGCAAGCCGCCGGTCACTGCCGCCCGCCTCCTGAAGGACGAGGTCGCCTAGCGCACGCACAGGAAGATGTGCCACCTCTCGTAGCCGGTGTCTCCCCGTCGGTCCGTCAGGGCCTCACCATGCGCAGGTAAAGATCCACCGCGCCGGCGCTGGGAGGTTTTGGCGCGCGCACGTGACGGCTCCCTTCACTGCACGCGTTGGAGCCTGCACTCGCAACATACGAGTGCAGGCAGCCCCCTCCCCGCCGCGGCGGGGAGGGGGAGTGGAGGAAGAGCCGCTAGCTGCTGGCGGTGGCGCTCGGCGTGGCGGACGCGCCGCCCTTGCTGCCCGCGAGAATCTGGCGGATCTGGTGCAGATCGCCAGCGGCCTTGCGCAAGCCCGTGTGCGCCGTGTTCTCGTCGTTGCGCAGGTCTGTCAACGCCGTCTCGAAGGTTGCGCGGGCGGTGTTGTAGTTGGAAACGGTCAAGGTGTCGAACTGGCCCAGCGCCGCGTCCAGCTGCGATTCCGCCTCGCTCAATTGCGCCTTATAGTCGCTATACAGCTGGTTGAGCTGTGCCTTCTCGCCGGCGGGCGCCTTGCTGATCGCGTCTTCGATCTTCGGCTCCAGGCCTTTGAGCTTGGCATCCACATTGGTCATGAGGTCGTAGAACGCCGTGCGCGTCGTCTTGGGGATCACGACGGCGAAGATGCGGTACTTCCAATAGATGTCGTGGACATCCTGGCGGGCCGCGGTGGCCGTTGTCTCGGCGTCCAGCTTGGTCTTGATCGCGGTCATGTCGCCCTGGCTCGCTGTCACCTGCGCTTGCAGCGGCGCCGCCTGAGCGTTCGTAATGTGCCCCTTGCTGAGCTGATCGCCGATCTTGGTACCCAGCTTGGTGAGCGCCGCCTGCCGTTCGGCGATGCGTGCGTCGCCGAATGCGATGATGCACTTCACATCGCCGCCGCAGGCGCCGGCCTGCGCGGGGGCCGCGAGCGCGGCCGCCGGCACCAGCACACTGCCGGCGAGCGCGCTCAAGACGCCCAATGCGGCCAGCCGCCGGGGAAGGCGCGAAATCGCAAATATCTTCATGCTGCGTAGCACTCCTGTGTCTGCTGAGCGGAGAGCGAATTGCCTCCCCGCGGGGCCTATGGCTGCACTTCGTTCTCTTGCGCGCTGTAATCGGTGTCGGCACTGCTCTGCAGATCGTTCATGTTGCCGAGGTCGCCCTGTATCTGGTTGTCCGCGTTGATCACATCCTGTGCGGATGGGTTCGCCTGCTGGGTTTGCTGCGTCTGCTGGGATGGCTGGCCGCCATTCGCGCCACGCGCTGCCCGGCCGCCACAGGCCGCCAACGCGAGGGCCAGCACCAGCACGAGCGTCACCAGCATGAAGACGCCGCGCCGGCGGATGTGTCTACTCCACGTCATGCCATTACTCCTCGCTGCACTATTGTTGCGCAATGAACTGCCCGCGCCGCGTCACGAGCGGCGCGAGCGCGCGTGACTACACTGCATGGTAGTTCACCGGCCTGAGGATTGGCTGAGGGAGGCTTTAGAAATCGCTGAGGGCGATTCCCCACATACGGAGCCACCACTGCGGACGTTCCCGGCACAGGCCGGCGCGTAGAAACTGGACGAGACGTGTGATGCCATGTAGCCGACTTGTAAGCTTCTCCTGTCACAGTCTCATGGTGGCCCCTGTGGTCACGTTGTTCCCGCTCTCGGCGCTGAAAACTGGCTTCTCGCCGGTGCCAAAGGACACGCCAACGACACAGGAAGGGCTGGAAAACCGCGCCATTGGGAGAGAGGGCATGCCCGCGTACTGCGTCACGAATGACGTTGCGGTTGTAGAGCGTGCTTAGGAATCCAGCCGAGTGCAGCAGCCCTTCTTCGACCTCCCCGCCGGCGAGGCCGCGAGCACAGTGCTCGCGGCAGCTCTCTCATTGAGGCGTTCCAGAGACGTTCAGCCCCTGCAACAGAGGACTATCGAGGACTATCCATGCGGTACAAACTGTTAGGTCACAGCGGATTACGCGTTTCTGAGTTGTGCCTGGGGACCATGACCTTCGGCGAAGACCTGGGCTGGGGCGCGCCCAAAGACGAATCGCGCCGGATGTATGACGCTTTCAGGGAGGCTGGCGGCAACTTTATCGATACCGCGAACATCTACACCAACGGAACGAGTGAGACGTTTCTAGGTGACTTCATCGGCGCAGACCGGGAGCAGGTCGTCCTTGCCACCAAATATAGCTTTGCCACCAGACCTCCCAACGCACACCGGCCAGTTGATGTGAACAATGCCGGCAATCAGCGCAAGAACATGCTGCAATCGGTCGAGGCCAGCCTGAGACGGCTCAAGACCGATTACCTTGATCTCTACTGGATGCATGGCTGGGACGCGCTCACGCCCGTTGAAGAGGTGATGCGCGCCTTCGACGATCTGGTGCGCCAGGGCAAGGTGCTCTATATCGGCATCTCCGATACCCCTGCCTGGATCGTCTCGCAGGCCAATACCCTGGCCGAGCTCTCCGGCTGGACGCCCTTTATCGCCTTGCAGATCGAGTATAGCCTGATTGAGCGCACCCCGGAGCGCGATCTGCTGCCGATGGCCCGCGCCTTCGATCTGGGCGTGGCCGCGTGGTCGCCGCTGGGCGGCGGCGTGCTGACGGGCAAGTACAGCCAGAGCGGTGCCGCGAGCAGCAGAGCACAGCGGACCCGACGCGATGTGACGTCCTTTGTGCGAGTGGATGACCAGACGTTGGCCATTGCGGCAGCAGTCCAGCAGGTGGCCGACGAGATGCGTCGCACGCCTGCGCAGGTGGCCCTCAATTGGATCAGGCAACGTGGCGACAACCTTATCCCGATTCTGGGCGCGAGACGGCTCTCCCAGCTCCAGGATAACATGGCCTGCCTGGAGTTTCGGCTCGGCGACGCGCAGCTGCAGCGGCTCAACGAGGTGAGCAAGATTGATCTGGGCTTCCCACATGAGAACCTGGCCTCGGACCTCTGGCGCCAATCGCTCTTCGCCGGAATATACGATCTGATTGATGAGCGCCACAGCTGAAAGGCTCGCACAGGCAATCGCCCCCAGCCCCAAAGGCAGAGTGCGACGGGCTGACGCTGCTATACACTACGCTGCGGCAGCCCGAAGCCTTAAAGCGTGCTTTGCAACGGAGTGAATGACAGCGTCCATTGCCAAACATGCTCTAATACTACAGTTGTAGTTATGGCAGGATGATGCCACGGCGGCGGTAGTGACAGCGTTTGGCCATCGCCTGGTGGTGGCGCCGCCAGGCGGACCATTGCAGCACGTCTGCGACCGAGGGGAAGGCGCGCCAGACCACGCCCCACAGCAGCCGGCGCACTTCGGGGACCGTGAGCGGGATCAGGTCGGCGAAGACGCTGAAGGCGTCGGCGTCGATCGGCGGGTCCAGCGCCCCTCCTGGGCCTGGCGCTGCTGGCGGAAGGCTGCCAGACTCCCCCGACGGGCTCGGCGCTTGGGCGGTGGGGAGGTAGGGAACGCCGCCTGCTGTGACCGCCCCTTTTGCCTGCGCCCACGTGGCGGGGGGAGGCCAGCCAGCTCCCGGCGGGCGACGGTAAGCACGGCTTGGGCGAACAGGGCCAGGGTCATATGGCGCTGCCAGCCGGTCCAGCTGCGCACCTCATACTGATCCAGTCCCACCTCGCCCTTGGCCGCCTGGAAGGCCACCTCAATCGTCCAGCGGCTCCCTGCCACCCGCACCAGGTCGGCCAGCGGCGTGCCGGCCGGCGCGAAGGTCACGTACGCGTGCAACTCGTCTGGGTCACTCAGGCTGCGCCGCACCAGACACCAGCGCTCAAATCCCACTTGCAGCGGCGGGACGAGCGGGAGACGGTACCAGTCATACCAGCGTGGCCCTTTCGCCCCGTCGCCCGCCGACAGGCGCTGCCACCGGTCGGTGGGTAGCTCCCGGAGCTCGTGGAGCAGCGTGCTCACCCGCCGTTGGGTCCAGGTGGCCGCCACATTCACGTACTCCTTGCCCGAAACCGCCAGGACGTAGGCCTGTTCGTGCGTCTCTAGCCCCATCCGCAGGCGCCGGTCGTCGCCGTAGACGCTGTCCGCCGTCACCCACGCCGCCGGCACCCCCGCCGCGCGTGCCCGCGCGAGCTGCGCCTGGGCCAGCTCCGGCTTGGTGGCGAAGCCGACCGTCGCGGGGATGCCCGCGCGCTGGCAGCGGGCCGGGTCGTCCGTCCAATCCTCGGGCAGGTAGAGCGTCCGGTCGAGAAAGGCGACTCCCTGGGGGCTGGCATACGCCAGAAAGACCCCGACCTGCGCATTCTCGACCTTGCCCACGGCACCGGTGTACTGTTTGGCCACCCCCGCCGAGGCGGTCCCCTTCTTCACGACGCCCGTTTCATCGACCACCAGGACCGCCTGCTCGTCGCCCAGATGCTCGACCACGTAGGCGCGCAGGTCATCCCGCACCAGGTCGGGATCCCAGTCGGCTCGGCCGAGCAGGTGCTGCAGCGCGTAGGGCGTCCGATCGCCGACCGCCTCGGCCAACTGCCAGCCGTTCTTGCGCTCGACCGGGCTAAGCAGGCCACGCAGGTAGGCCTGCACCCGCCGACGGGCTTCCGCGCGCGCAAAACGTGGCCCGATGCGCCGGGCGACGGTCGGCACCTCGTCCGCCGCCGCGGTCAAGGCGGCGACCAGGGTGGCATCCAGCCGTGCGGACGGCTCGATGTGATCGGCAGGCTGACGGCGTGCGGGCATGGCGGTCGCTCCTTTCAGGTCCGGGATCACCTTCCTTTCCTGATCCTACCACATAGCTACAACTGTAGTACTAATTTCAAAGCAGTGGCCTTCCTTATGCATCCTCGACGGGTTCGAGACGGCAATGCGGGTTGTCGCTGAACGTGCCGAATGGCTGCTACTCGCTGGACCTGCGAGACCGCCTCCCTGGTCTTCCGCTGGCAGACGCCAGGGGAGGCGTCGCATGCGGACCTGGCGCGAGCAGACATCCCAAACCGCGAAACCATGTCAACCGTACGCTTCGTAGCTGTTGCTTTCACCGCCGCGATATGCCGCTCACTTCTTGCCGTCAGCCGCAGCACACGAACCACGATGAACACAGGAGTACGAGAGGAGTCAATGTCATGGCGCCAGCTGTGCAACTAGGTCGGATCGGCATCTGGAGCAGCCGGTTTTGGGCGCATCGCGAGGCGGCCAAAGATGCGGCACGTGAGCTCGAACAGCTCGGTTATGGTGCGGTCTGGTTCAATAATGGTTCGGACCCGTTTGGGCTCGCGCGCGACCTGCTCGGCCCGACGAGCCGCATCGTCGTCGCTTCCGGCATCCTGAACATCTGGACCCATCCGGCGCAAGAAGTAGCCGCCGGCCATGCCGCCCTCTCGCAGACCTTTCCCCACCGGTTCCTCCTCGGCCTGGGCGTGAGTCATGCCTCATCCGTAGATCGGGGCCAGGCGGGACGGTACAGCCATCCGTATGAGCGGATGGTCGCCTACCTCGATGCGCTGGACACGGCGCCGACGCCCGTTCCGGCCAGCGAGCGGGTGCTCGCCGCCCTGGGGCCGCGCATGCTCGCCCTGGCCCGCGAGCGCGGCGCTGGAGCCCATCCGTATCTCGTAACGGTCGAGCACACCAGGAGCGCCCGGCAAGTGCTAGGGGATGGCCCGCTGCTCGCTCCCGAGCAGGCGGTTGTGCTGGAGCCGCAGCCCGCGCGGGCGCGCAGCATTGCCCGCGCCTATCTGGCGCCGTACTTGCAGCTTCCCAACTACACGAACAACTTGCTCCGGCATGGCTTCACGCCTGAGGATCTCGCGGGCGGCGGCAGCGACCGCCTCGTGGACGCGCTCGTGGCGTGGGGAAGTGTGGACGCGATCCGCGAGCGGGTTGCGGACCACCTGCGCGCCGGCGCCGATCATGTGTGCCTCCAGGCGCTGACCGAAGATCCCGCCACGTTACCGCTCAATGAGTGGCGGGCGCTGGCGGCCCTGGTAGACGCCTTCGAGCAGAGGCCCCACTAGCCGTAGCCGACGTTCAAGCGAGCCACACGCGGGCACACTTGGTAGACGCGCAGTGCTAGTTCCAAAGTAGCGTGGAGTCCGTGCACAAGCTCGCGTCGTTTGGCATGCCTGTTGCTCCCGTACGGCGGGAAGGCAGAGGGAGCCGAGGTGGCAAGGCAGCGCGCTCAGTATTTTGGTCGTAGCCCTTTACAGCGTGGCCGCTCGGTGCTACCATAGACTCTTATCCGCTTGGAAAACTTCCCTCTGAAGGGCCACCACGCCGTGGCAAAAAACACCAACATTTGCTATTGGTGGGGAACTGCCTATGGACGCCAAACAGGTCTGGCTCGCGGCGCTGGAACGGATCCAGCGGCGTGTCTCGCCGGGCGTCTTCTCCACCTGGTTTAGCGGCACCATCGGGCTGGAGCTGCAACAGCGTCGGCTCTCAGTCGCTGTGCCGAGCGCTTTCGCCTGCGACCATTTGCGCCAGCGCTTCCACGAGCTTGCCCGCGTCGCCGCGAGCGAGGTGATCGGTCAAAGCGCGGAGATCGCCTTTGTCCTGCGTGAAGTGGCCCGGGTCCCCACGGCGTCTGCGCGCCAGAGCCGCGGCCACCCCGCACGCCGCGCCACGGTGCCGCTCGCGCAGCAGATGGGCGCCAGGCGAGAGCCGCGCGTCGCCCTACCCAGCGACTCCGCGCAGCATGCCTATCAGCCCCCGCTGGTGCCGCTGCAAGCCGCGCAGCATTCGACGCCGGCTCCCAGCACGATTCCGCTGCGCGCGCAGGACCGGAACGCGAGCGCCACCGCAGGCTTTCATCTGCCGCAGGCGTCGCAAGACGCACTGGCAAAGGCGCTGCGCCCCGCGCGTGAGTCGCAGCACGCGATCCACGAGCTGCACCCGCGCTATCTTTTCGAGGCCTACATCGTCGGCGACGCCAATCGGCTCGCCTACGCCGCCGCGCTAGAAGTCGCCTCTGCCCCGGGCGAGACCTATAATCCGCTGTTTCTCTATGGCGGCGTCGGCCTGGGCAAGACGCATCTGCTCCATGCCATCGGGCACTATGCGCGCGCCGCTGGGCGAACGGTGGCCTATGTCACCGCGGAGCGCTTCACCAACGAGATCATCGAGGCCATTCGCCTGCGCACGACCGATGCCTTCCGTCTGCGCTTTCGCGCCGTGGACGTGTTGCTGGTGGACGATGTGCAGTTCATCGCGGGCAAAGAGTCCACTGAGGAAGAGTTCTTCCATACCTTCAACACGCTGCACGAATCCAACAAGCAGATCGTGCTGAGCAGCGACCGCGTGCCCTCCGCCATGCATCACCTGCACGACCGCCTGCGCTCGCGCTTCCAGTGGGGCCTCATCGCGGACATCCAGCCGCCCGACTACGAGCAGCGCATCGAGATCTTGCGCGCCAAGGCCGCGGCCATGCGGCTGCGGCTGCCTGAGGATGTGCTGGTGTATCTGGCGCGGCCGGAGTGCGAGAACATCCGTGCCCTGGAAGGCGCGCTCAACCGGGTGGTGGCACATGCCCAGATGCTGCAGCAGCCGCTCGACGCGCAGCTCGTGGCGCAGGCGCTGGCGCCGCTGGAAGCCGAGCACGCCGAGCGGCCGATCGAGGCCGGCGAGGTGCTGGCCGCCGTGGCTCGGCACTTTGGCGTGAGTGTAGAGGCGCTGCGCGGCAAGAGCCGCGAGCACGCGGTGGCCTGGGCGCGCCAGGTGGCGATGTATGTGCTGCGCGAAGAGACACCGGCCTCGCTGCTCCAGATCGGCCAGCACCTCGGCGGTCGCGACCACACCACCATTATGCACGGCCATGCGCGCGTCGGCGGCGCCATCGCCAAGGACGCGCGTGCGCGCGCCGACGTCGCCACGATTCGCGGCTCCCTGCGCGTGTAGCTGAAGCATGACCAGGGCGACCGTCGAGCAACCTCCTGAGAGGAAGGCGATCATGGCTCGCGGCACCAAGAGCATCCCGGCGCAGTTCGATGCTGAGTTCCTGGACTGGTTCCGCGAGCGAACCGAAGCGGCGTGGGCGATGGGCGCTGAGCGTACGCCAGAGGATGTGCTCGCTCAGTATGTCGAGTGGGGAGCCGGCGACTGCAGCTGGCAGCACGGGACCCGCTGGCTCGGCGGTCTGGGCGACGAGCAGATAGCTAAGATCGAGCGCCGCTGGAATCTCGCCTTCCCCCCGGACTACCGTCTCTTCCTGCAGCGCCTGCATACTGTGGACCGGCCAATGCTATGTACCGGCTACCTCGCGGAAGACGAGCCTCCGCAAGCGGCGCTAGCAGGCGGAGCGCTGGCGACGGCCTACGTCGAGCAGTTTGGGCAGTTCATGGCGTTGGACGAGGGTCCGTCCTTTAGCCATTGGCTGACCGATGTGGACGCGCTCGAAGAGCGGTCTGCCCGGCTCTGGGAGGGCCTGCAGTTCGATGTCGAGTACAACGAACTATGGCTGCCGAGCTGGGGCCCGAAGCCGGCGATGCTCAGCGGGCGGCAGGACCGGGTGCGCGAGCTGGTCCAGGCGGCGCCAAAGCTCATTCCCATCTTTGGGAGCCGCTATCTGCTCGCCGAGCCGTGCATGGCGGGCAATCCGGTGTTCTCGGTCTCGCAGTCGGATATCGTCGTGTACGGGGCGGACCTGCGCGACTATTTGGTATTCGAGTTCGCAGAGCTTCTCGGGTTCAGCAAGCGGATAGAGATTGAGCGCGCGACTCGCGCTCGGGTACATGAACGCTTCCCAGGCTACCAGGCCATCCCGTTCTGGGGCGAGTTGTTGACGCACTGACAGAATT
>Ga0207646_10001873_pt1 | contig 25378 bp, 20 predicted proteins | sample KBSK5502metaG_FD_184343 | JGI IMG/M metagenome (GOLD analysis project Ga0207646, IMG submission 184343) | Corn, switchgrass and miscanthus rhizosphere microbial communities from Kellogg Biological Station, Michigan, USA - KBS K5-50-2 metaG... | ecosystem: Host-associated > Plants > Roots >...
CTGGTCATACGTACCTCCTTGAGGGAATGGGGTTGTTTTTCCCTCTCAAAGAGGCACATTTTTATTCTTGCTTGCTACCGGTTAGCAGCTCGTTGCGCATCGCGTGGGATATGGGAGGAGGATCGCCCCGGCTTTGTGGAAATGGATCTGGTAGCTCATTGTGGGGACCATCTCGATGGGGGGTTTCTTTATACCTTGACACTGTCCGATCTCGCTACTGGCTGGACCGAATGCATCCCCCTGTTAGAGAAAAGTGCTGACGCTGTGCTAGCCGCGTTAGAGCATGCCCGCAAGCTTTTCCCGTTTCCCTTGCTGGGTATTGACACAGATGGTGGCTCTGAATTTCTCAATTGGGAACTGATCGCGTATTGTGAACAGGAACAATTGACGTTTACACGCGGGCGCCCAGGGGTCAAAAACGACCAGTGCCATGTGGAGCAGAAGAATGGAGCCGTAGTACGCGAGGCTGTGGGCTGTACCCGCCTGGTGGGAGTGCAGGCATATTATCAACTCGGCGAGCTCTACCGGGCGCTGCGCCTCGTAGTCAATTGCTTTCAACCCTCCCTCAAGCTCCAGGCCAAAGTGTCCAGAGGTGAGCAGGTGCGTCGCGTCTATGATACGGCCCAGACGCCCTTGCAGCGCCTGCTAGCGTCTGGGGTCCTCTCAGAGACACGGCAGAGCGAACTGAGCAGGTGTGTTGAGCAGATCGATCCGCTCGCACTGAGTGAATATCTCGATATCCTGCGACGCGCGCTGCTGTATGGGGCGCACATGACCACCGTGGATAGTGAAAGGGAGTTCGCGTTGCCTCTGCTCCGCTACTCCCTGCTTGCCTGTACAACCGAGCCACTGTCGGTGTCCGAGCAAGGGCCCGCTCAGACTGACCACTGCGAAGAACCCTGGCTATCAGAACGCATCCAGGAAGAACACTCCAAGCCACTCCCAACAGTACCGCACCTCTTTGAAGAAGCGGTCTCGGCTGTTGGCCAGCACTCCGTGGAGGCTCAGCCCATGCACGTATCACCCTCCGGTGAGCACGAGGCCGGGCATCTTGCCCTGACCACTCTTGAGCAGGCCATGGCGGCCTATGTGCTGGAGATGCGTGATTGCGGGCGCAATCCCAAAACCTTGCAGTGGCATCAGACAACGCTGGGAGCCTTGCGACGCTATCTGTGGAGGCAGTTCCATCTCACGGACGGGTGCTCCCTGACCACAGCATTCCTGCAAACCTGGTTGACAAAGTTGTCCATCGCGCCGTCGGCTCGCACAGGTGCGACACGAACCGTCAGCACAATTGCGGCTTACGCACGTTCGGCGCGAGCCTTCTGCAACTGGCTAGTTCGGCAGGGGTATGTATCAGAAACGCTCTTCCCGACACGATCCCCTTGTCGGCAGATGGACAGCGCGCCGTGGTCGCCTATCTGGATCAGGCCCGCCTCACGCCGGCCTGGGAGCCCGCAGTCCCAGAGGCGCAGGACCGCCTGTTGCTCACCGAGCGGCAGCATCCTCTGACCAAGAACAGTATTACCCTCTTGTTTAAGCGCCTGAGCCGGCGAGCGGGGTTCATCAAGACGCCCATCTGTCCATCCATGTTGCGAGATACCTATGCCATTCGCTTTTTACAGGAAGGAGGCGAGCTGGAGGGCCTGCGGGATCAGGTCGGGGTCGCCTATCTTAGCTCCGTAAAACGGTATCAGCACTTCTGCGAGCAGCGGCAAGAGGAATGTCAGGCCCAGGCATACCAAGAGGAGTCCATGTCCGCACGGCAATCCCGGAGAGGCAAGCGCAGAAGCCGCCAGGAGCGGAGGTCAGGAAAAGGTCGTAGGCTCTCTCAGCGATGAAAAGTGCCATTTCGGGGGAACGCATGAACTGAGGAGAGACGATGCACAGGCCTCCCTTCGCTCTCCATACTGAAGGACAGTGCCTGTGACATGAACTGAGGCATACGCCTGGAACACATGCCCTTACGGCTGCGCAAGTTGGTGAAGAATCGTCCTGGCCACGGTACGCTTGTGGACTTAGTCGGGGCCGTCGAACAGGCGCGCTTGCTCGATTTCCAGTTCAGACTGCGCGATCCATTCCTGGACGACACCCTGCTCCGCCAGAGGCTTTCCGAATGCTACGCGTGAGGCAGCGCGGCTGCACATCAATTCGAGCGCGTACTGCGCGCCACCGATGGCACGCATGCAGTGGTGGATGCGTCCCGGTCCCAGCCGTGCCTGAGCGATGGCAAAGCCGTCACCCTCTCCGCCGAGCAGGTTGCTTACCGGTACACGCACGTTCTCGAAGAGTATTTCGCCTTGGCCATCGTTATCGACACGTAGCCCATCACCTCAGGTCGCGCACGATGGTGACACCTGGGGTATCCTTCGGCACCAGCACCATGCTCTGCTGCCGGTGCCGTTCCGGGGCATCAGGCGCAGTCTTGCCCATGACAATGAAGAACTTGCAGCGCTCGCGCATTGCTCCTGAGATCCACCACTTGCGTCCGTTGAGGATGTACTCATCGCCTGCGTGCTTGATGATAAGCTGGATATTGGTGGCGTCGGAACTGGCGACATCTGGTTCGGTCATGGCAAAGGCCGAGCGGATTTCTCCATCCAGTAGAGGCTGCAGCCACTGGCATTTTTGTTCTGGGGTACCGAACTGCGCCAGAATCTCTATGTTGCCTGTGTCGGGCGGGGCGCAGTTAAAAACCTCCGAGGCCCAGTTCACCCGCCCTATGAATTCGGCCAGGGACGCGTATTCCAGGTTGCTAAGACCTGCGCCGTACTCGTCGTCGGGCAAGAAGAGATTCCAGAGCCCCTCAGCCCTGGCAATAGACTTCAGTTCATCCAGAATCTCGGCGTGATGATATGGGTTGCCTGAGGGGCGATCTGGTCGTGGTACAGTTGCTGGTCTGCGTAAATATAGCGTTCCATGAGATGAGGCGCCTGCGCAGCAGGCTGACACTCTCAGTGTAGGCAAAGTCCATCGATGTGCGCTCCTTTGTGTGCTAAAGCATAGCACTATGGGATGAGTATCGATTTCGTCTCGAGATAGGCATCGATTCCCTCAGGACCTAACTCGCGGCCAATTCCCGAAGCTTGCATCCCACCAAAGGGACTACCGAAGTCCAGAATATTTTTACTGTTGAGCGCCACTGTGCCTGTCAGCATGCGGCGGGCAACCTGGAGCGCGCGCTCAGTATCACTTGACCAGACGGAACCAGACAGCCCATACTCTGAGTTATTGGCGAGCGCGATGGCGTCATCCTCGTTGTCGTAAGGCATGGCAACGATGACGGGGCCGAAAATTTCCTCACGCGCTACGGCCATTGCGGGCGAGACATCCACGAGCAGGGTCGGCTCGATGTAGTATCCCTGGCGGAGTTCGCCTGGGCGTTTGCCGCCTGCGAGCGCACGCGCTCCCTGTTCAAAAGCGATGTGAAGCGCGTCTTCGATGCGGCTGCGCTGCGCTTGCGAGACCACGGGCCCGATGTCCACTTCTTCTCGACGCGGATCACCAATCACCAGCCGTCCGAAAGCCTCTGCTAAGACCTGCGACCACTCCTTGAAGCGAGATCGGGGCAACAGGAGACGCGTCTGCGCGCCGCATATCTGCCCGTTGTTTTGCAACATGGCTAACAGCAGTTCAGGCAGGACTCGCTCGAGGTTCACGTCTTCCAGTATGACCGCAGCCGACTTCCCGCCGAGTTCGAGCGTGCAGCGAGCAAATCTACCGGCACACGTAGCTGCCACTTCTCGACCGGCAGTGGTGCTGCCTGTGAAACTCACTTTAGCGACACGTGGATCTGCTACGAGATATCTGCCCAATTCGCGTCCACCGGTGAGTATGCTGACCATACCCGGTGGGAGGTCTAGCCTGGCGATGGCGGCTGCGAAGGCGTGAACGCTGGTTGCATTCTCAGGTGATGGCTTGAGGGCGATAGGGCAGCCAGCCGCCAGCGCCGGGCCAAGCTTCATACAGGCGAGAAAAAGCGGCACATTCCAAGGAACGATGCCCAGGCTGACTCCCACGGGAACCTTTTGAACGAACGCACGCCCACCACGTAGCCCCCGTCTGGGTTCCTCGAAACAATGCCGCTCAACCAGATCAGCGTAGGCATGAAGCAGTGCCACGGCGCTGAGCACCTGCATTCCCACAGCCTGCCGGCTGGGACAGCCGTTCTCACGCGTGACCAGCGCCGCGAAAGCCTTCACATCCTCCTGTAGTATTCCTGCAAGGGCGCGTAGCAGGCTCGCGCGGGTCGAGACACTGAGGGCCTCCGCTAAGGGCAGTGCGGCTTGCGCCCGTTCCAGCGCCAGATTCGCCTCAACCTCTCCTGCGAGCCGAACTGAAGCAAACGGTTGTTCATCGATCGGAGAGATGAGCGGTACAGGCTCACTGCGAGGCTTAATCCACTCACCTCCAACGTAGAGGGCGGAAATATTATTCATGTTGTCATACTGCCCTTCCCTGCTCGGCCTCCTCGGCGCGAGTAGTGTTAGCGAGAGAGATCAAATCCTCGTGTAGCTCGAACCACACAGTGTGATAGCTATCAATCAGCGGTGCTGCCATGTAGCGAAGCTCACCACTGTGCAGGCGCCTTAGGGCCTCCTGAAAACGGGTCGTGTAGCACGCAAACCGCGGTATGCTGGCAGTAAGTTCCTTTATGAGGAGAGCAATTTCGGCATCAAGAGTGTCAAGTTCCATCAGCAATGCCTGGTCATAAGCGGCGTCGGAGTGGTCGTTTGGTATCTGTTTGCCATCGACGGAGCGCATTTGCCAGGCTACAACAAGTGCCTTGAAGCGCTTGTTGATATCGTCAAAGCGTTCGTAGAGGCGTTGAACGACTGCTGCATCAACCTGATGGCGTTCGCCGGCCATGGCGGTATGAGCAGCTTTCTGACCCCCGGCAGTGAGTTTGAAACCCATCTTTGCCTGCTCCACCAGTTTTTCTCCGGTCAAACGCGCTAGCAATAGCTCTACATCCTGCGAGCTTCGGCAGAGCGCCGATGACAGTGCCTCAGGCTTCGCGTAGCCCTTAATTTTCAAGGTTATCAGCAAGTCATCCGGTTCCATGAGATTCCTCCCTTACTCACTCTGATTCGTGTGCGAGCGAGTGTAGCCGCGGCGAGTTTGTGTTCTGTATTCGCTTCGTACCAGTTGCTTGTGCAGTTTACCGTTCTCCAGGTGAGGAAGTTCGGCGCGAAAGTCAAGGTAGCCGGGACATTTATAGGGTGCAAGCTGTGCGCGAACGAAAGCAAATAGCTCATGAGCTAGCTCTGGCCCGGCCAGATCCATAGCCATTGGCTGAACAATTGCCTGTACCGCCTCACCATACTCCGGGTCTGGCACGCCAAAGACACACGCCTCCTTGACCAGGGGATGCACCTCGAGTACCTCTTCAATCTCTCTCGGATAGATGTTCACTCCCCCGGACACGATGGTGAATGCCTTGCGGTCGGTCAGGTAAAGGTACCCATCGGTATCGACGTACCCGATATCTCCCATCGTCGCCCATCCGTGCTCATCATGCGCCTCGGTTGTTTTGTCCGGGTCGTTGTGATAGCGCAGCTCAACATGGCTTTCAAAATAGACCGTCCCTATCTCACCTGGCCCGAGTTCCTGGCCGTCTCCGCTTACAATATGAATCTGGCAGCCCCAGGGACGCCCGACAGTTCCCGGATGCGAGAGCCACTCCTCGCTGGTCGCGTGGGTAAACCCCACGCTTTCCGTTCCTGAATAATATTCGTGCAGGATCGGTCCCCACCACTCGATCATGCGGCGCTTGAGTGCAATACTACAAGGGGCGCCTGAGTGAATGGCAACGCGATGGGAGGAGAGGTCGAAGCTGCGGTAGCGCTCTTCCGGGAGTTGCAGCATACGCACAAACATGGTCGGAACCCACTGGCTGTGAGTGACCCGATAGGTTTCCAGGCAGGCGAGGGCATTTTCGGCGTCAAATTTTTCTGTGAGAACAACGGTGCCCCCAAGCCGGAACACGGTCATGCAAAAGCGCAAGGGGGCGGCGTGATAGAGCGGCGCGGGTGTGAAGAAGATGGTATCTGCATCCATGAGGAAAAGCGAGCGCATTCTCTCAACTCTTCGCGGGTCGTTACCCAGGGGGGCGAAAGAGAGAGGGCGCTTGACCCCCTTTGGTTTGCCAGTTGTTCCAGATGTGTAGAGCATGTCACTGCCCTCCACTTCATCGAGATTCCCCTCTTTTGTGCTGGCGATGACCTGATCGAAGGACTCAAAGGCGGCGGCGTTCCCGCCAATCATGAGCCGAACATCAGCTAGGTTATGCTCTCGCAGCTCTAGCGCAATCTTCACGTTATCCATGACAGCAGCATCAACAATCAAGGCCTTCGCGCCACTATCGTTGAGTAAGTAGGAGATTTCACCAGGGTTGAGTTTAGTAGACATGGGAAGGTAATAGAGACCAGAACGCTGAGCTGCCCAGGCCACCACGAAAAAGTACGGTGAATTTGGTACCATCATAGCGATGGTATCACCACGCGAGATGTTTTGATTGCGTAAAAAGAGCGCCAACGCGCGCGATGCTCTGTCGAGTTCCTGGTATGTCATCGACCTGGTGCCCACGACAATAGCGGGTTTGTGAGGAGACTGCTGAGCGAAATATCCCGGATGCATGATTTCCTACTCTCCTGGCTCGAAGTGTCCAGTTTCATTCACGCTGATAACGGTTAATGCCTCCAGGGAGGTCCCTACAAGTCGCGAGATAGAACAATAGTGTGGAACGAACCCCGTCATAGTTGCGAGGCCAAGAGCATGCCCAAGCAGGACATTGATCGGAATTCCATGGGTGAAAACCGCGACCTTCTTCGCGTGTTGAGCCGCGAGGATAGAGTGAAAGGCCGCCAGTACGTCCTGTCGAAAGCTCACGGGGTCACCGCCCAGAAAGCTCACGGGGTCTTGCAGAAAGAGTTGCCAATCCTCCCGGTTTTCTCGCAGTTGCTCTACAGAAACATAGCGCGCCGCACCCCGGTCGGCTTCAGCAAGCCCATCTAGCGTCGTGATTGGAAGGCCGAGCCGATCTGCCAGGACGGATGCAGTGGCTGTAGCACGCTTTTGAGGGCTGGAGAAAATACGGTCAATGCCCTCTTTAACCAGGCGTGCTGCAACACATTCGGCCTGCCGCCTTCCTTGCCCGCTCAAAGGGGGGTCGCTCAGTGGGTCAGTATATGAAATATCCGGTTTTCCATGACGGATCAGGACAAGTTGCATAGCTACTCCGAAAAAGACCTTTGGAACCTCGGTGGTTATTCTTTGATGAAAATGATATCATAGTCATAAATAGATTTCAAGTATTGAGAAAGGAACCTCACGAAATGCAGGAAACTTCGCGAAAAGATATCCGGCCGGAACCTCTCGAAAACCTGTTCCGCAAACTGGGAATCGCTCACACGCCGCCTCTCACTGTCGCGTATATCGCGGGCGGCCAGTCCAACCTGACCTACCGGGTGGATGATGCACGCGGGCGCAAGTGGGTTTTACGTCGCCGGCCTCTGGGCACTACCCTGGAAAGTGCCCACGATGTGCTGCGCGAGTATCGCATCGTCTCCGCACTGAGCGGCAGCGCTGTTCCGGTGGCGCCTCCTGTCGCAGGTTCCAGCGACACCAGCTACCTGGGAGTTCCTTTCGCAGTGTACGATTTTGCCGAGGGCATAGTTCTCCGCACGACGGAGACAGCCAGCGAACTGGAGGCCCCGGAGCGGTATGTGTTGGGAGAGGCCGTCTTTGATGTTCTTGCCGACCTGCATTTGCTCAATCCAGACAGTAGGGGGTTAGGGACTATAGGGCCGCGCGAAGGGTACATCGAGCGGCAGTTGCGACGCTGGTCGAAGCAGTGGGAAGCACAAAGCCCACACCGACTTCCTGAGTGGGAAGAGGTGCGTGTGCGGCTTGCCGCCGAACTGCCCCGCACTCAAAGAGTCAGCATCGTTCATGGAGACTATCGCCTAGGAAACCTGATCGTTGCCGCGGGGGAAGTACGGGCTGTCCTCGACTGGGAACTTTGTACGCTTGGCGACCCACTTGCCGATCTTGCTTACCTCGCCAATACCTGGCTGCGGCCAGACGAGCCTGAGCTTTGGGAATGCGCCCCAACGCGTATTGGTGGCTTTCCCCTGCTTGATGACCTGCTTCATCGTTATGCGGCTCGCACAAGGTTAGACTTGAGCGATTTCTACCTGTATCGATCCTTCTCGCAGTGGCGCACCGCCTCTATTCTTGAAGGGGTGCGTATGCGTACGCTCGCGGCTCACCCGGGTGAGCCGTATGCTACATCGCTGTCCGCAAGTGTCGAAGCACTGGCAAAAGACGCACTGACCTTACTGGACCGGAGGTAGGTTCGCCAACGAGCGTTCGGCTGCGGCCCGCAATGTGTAGAGGCCGCCGTCGACGCGGATATCGATGCCGTTGACCCAGCTTGCCTGTCTACTCAGGAGAAAGGCCAGGACGGAAGCAATTTCCTCTGGCCGTGCATGCCGCCCGGCTAATTGCTCCGCCGCATCGATGCGGTCCTGCCCCATTGAAACACGGAAATCGGGCAGGATCGGCGTGTCTACCGGTCCGGGGCTGACGACATTTACCCGAACGCGCCGTGGCGCGAACGTCGCTGTCGCCTCTGGCAGCCAGAAATTGAGCAGTCGCTTTGAAAGCTCGTAGGCTTCTCCCCCATTCATGGGCATCTGCAAAGCTTCTGCCAGCGCGTGTGACCATGAAGGCGCGTCTAAAACGGCCTGGAGGCGCTCATCTGTCCATGAGCAGCGATGGGCGGCGATACTCGATACCAGTACAATCGATGCCTCTTCGCGCAGCTTTCCCGCCAACCCCAGCGTGAGCGCGCGCGTACCCAGGAAATTGACGGCTAAGATTCGCTCGGGAGGATGCGTTCCGGGAAGACCAGCGATATTAGCGAGACCATCGATTGGACCAACAAGAGCGGCTACTGCTTGCTCAACGCTTTCTTGCCGGCCAAGGTCACAAGGAATATATTCGCCAGGGAGGTCAGAAGGGCGCTGATCGAGCATGATGATGTCATCGCCGCTGGCTTGCAACAACGTAGCCGTCGTCGCCCCGATGCCACTGGCCGCACCGGTCACAATAATCCTTCGCTTCATAATCTCCGTTCCTCAAGCCCACTCTAGCATCAATCTGGTTGTGCCCGCAAACCAGATTGATGCTAACCGCTCCCCTCGACCCTGCAGGCGAAAGGTCGAGTAGCGAGCAAGCAGTTCCTCGAAAAAGACTTGCGCCTCAAGCCGGGCGAGATGGGCACCGATGCAATTGTGTATGCCGTGGCCAAAGCCCATGTGAGGGTTGGGATAACGATCGATAAGGAAGTCATCAGGCCGAGTAAACTTCGCTTCGTCACGGTTAGCGGACGCGAAGTAGACGACTACCTTATCGCCGGCCTTAATTGGCTGGCCAAACAAATCTCCATCGGCGGTTGCCGTGCGGCGCATCTGGATAATGGGGGAGACCCAACGCACCATTTCCTCAACGGCGGCGGGAATGAGCGAGGGGTCTGCTTGCAAACGTTTGATGCTTTCAGGGCGGAGACACAGTTGCTCGAGCCCGCCCGAGAGGAGGTTACGGGTGGTCTCGTTCCCCGCAACGATAAGCACCATGAAGTAAGCATTTAACTGCTCTTCGGTAAGGGGCTCCCCGTCAACCAGAGTTGTTGACAAATGGGTCGCCAGGTCGTCTACCGGGTTTTTACGCTTGGCATCAGTCAGCGTGCGAACGAAGGCGAACAGGTCATTCCGCGCGCTTGCTTGCTGCTCCGGAGAGCCACTGCTCATGATATTGGTCCAGTACACGAATTTCTCGCGCTGATCTTCTGACACGCCGAGCATTTCAGCAAGGACCATCATGGGAATCCTGACCGCTACGCGCGAGACAAAATCAAAGGGCTCACCGGTGGGTGTGGAATCGAGCAGGCTGCGCACGTCGGCGCGTATGGCATCCCTGCGATCCTGGAGGAGTTTGCGACGAAAGCCCGGCGCGGCAACTGCGCGCAGTTTGGTATGGAGCGGAGGGTCAGCGTTATGAATGCTTGGATGGCCCTCTCCTTCAGCTCGTCTATCCGCGATTTGTGTACCCTTTGCGCTTGTGAACCACGTGTGATTACGGAGCACCTCCGAAACGTGAGCGTAGCGGGTCAGCGCATAGAAGCCAGGACCATCCGGTTCGGGGTGATAGTACACCGGGGCAACTTCGCGCAACTTCCGAAATGCCTCATGCTCGCGCCCTTCGAGGAAAAGGTTGACATCGAGCAGGTTAATATCAAGTATGGCTGGCATCGAAGCTCTCCTTTATTGAACGCCTGTATGTTCAGCAGCCGACTCCTGTCCTCCCCTTGCAACCTGTGGGAGATCAGTTGCATCACCAAAAATTGACAGATACCAGATGTGCCCGCAGATACGCCCGAGTTCGTCGATTTGCTCGTGGCGCGGCGTCAGCTTCGCCAATCCAATGTGAACGTATGCGAGTTGCTCGGTGAGCGCCCCAAGCGCTTCGGCGAGCAGCTGCGGTTTTTTGCCAACAGCCAGGTGACCCTGTTGTTGCAAACCCTTGAGCCATGTTGCCGTGCGGTTGATGAATTTCCCGCGCTCCATAAGCCAGAGGTCCAGGAATTTTTCCTTGTCAGCCTGCGCCGCGGCCTCGCGCATCACCCGTAGGAGTAGGCGTTGCTTCGCATAGGCCCGAAAAAATGCGGTGTTTCGCTCAACGAGATCAGCTTCGGTTGGGAAATGCCTTTCTCCGGCACCGCGACCGGAAGCCTGGTGGACTTCAGCGAGCAACGGCTGCAGCACGGCGAAGAGTATTTCGTCTTTGTCGGCAAAATGTCGGTAGAAGTTCCCGTGAGAAACTCCGGCGATCTGAACGATATCAGAAATGCGAGTGCGTTCGTAGCCGAATTCAGCGAAAGCTTTTGCCGCGGCCTGAAGGAGTTTTTCTCGCGTTGCCAATCCCTTGGCCGTCATAGTTTCATGACCTGTTTCAGCCATGATATTCTTCCCTCCTATTTTTTAGCGCTAGAGTTACGATATGAAAGCGTTGGCTTTCCACCGTCGTGCTAAAACATACCCTTGACAGTGTGTCCTACAGAGATTATACTATGAAAGTGACATCACTGTCAATTTTGTAACTGGCTGTACCCCTACCGAAAGATGGATGCGACCCTTTGGTACCTTGGAAGAAATTTGCGAAGGAGCACAAAGATGAGGAGTGCGATCATCAACGACAAGCCGTCGAGCCGCTATCAACTGTATTCTCGTGCGAACGTGGGCGAGGTGTTTCCCGATCCCATATCGCCATTGAACGCCACGGCCGGCTTCCTCTACAACCTGGAGCCTGGCTGGCGGGATGCGTTCGTCAAGTGCGGGGTCTGGGACCACGATCTCTACGATCAAGATGTGCCACACAACCCGATCATCTGCTTTGATAACTACCTCTATTTGAACATGTCGCTTATGCGGTTGTTTGGCGTACGGGTTCCCGGTTTCTCACCTGAGGCCGTGGATGCCCAGTACTTTGGTGATATGCCCGGCATTCCAAGCTACGAGAGCGAGGCGCGTCCCGGTGATGTGAATCCGGCTTATAGTGAGAAGGCTGGCGTGTGGCTTGTACATGAGGTACTGGGGGCCACCAATCTTGACGAGTTGGATGCAGAACGGAAAACTGTTGAAAACATCGTGGCCGAACGACCGGACCTGACTACGCTGAGCGAGCAGGGGCTGATACAGCGCATTACCGGGTTCGATAGTATATTTCGCCAGCTCTGGTGCAGGCACATCGAGGTCAGTCTCAAGACAGGAGTCGGGCTTGGGGCAGTTGCTCAGGTAGCCGCCGCGATTGGCAAACCCGAACTTGCACTTGAGCTTGTAAGCGGCATTGGCGATGTCGACTCGGCACAGGCATCGCGGGATATGTGGCCGCTGGGGCGCATGGTTGCCAAGTCTGCGCACTTACGCGCGGCATTCGAAGCCGGGATCAATGGCCTGATGGAGCGACTTGCCCGCGACCCTGATCCGAGCGCGGTAGAGTTTCGAGAAGCCTTTCAGCGTTTCCTGGCTCGCTGGGGTTTTCGGGGGCCAAACGAATGGGAGCTTCGCTGTCACACCTGGGGTACGCGACCTGAAATTGCCCTGGCCGCAATTGATAGACTACGTTTTGCGGCTGATAGCGATGCGCCAGAGGCAAGCTCCCAGCGCCTCATCGCCGCCCGAGAGCAAGCCACAGCAACTGTGAGAGCAGCGCTTGCCGGGGCGCCGGAGATACTCGCCCAGTTTGAAGGCGGCTTAAATGCAGCCCATCTCTTCAGTAGAGGGCGGGAACGCTCCCGCATGACGGCTGCTCTGCTTGTTCACGAGCAACGGCTGGCGGCCCTTGAATTAGGACGGCGTGCTGTTGCGCGCGGGGAGCTCGCCTCTCCAGAACTTGTCTTCATGTTGTTTCGCGATGAACTCGCTGGCTTCTCCGAGAAGGCGGCTCAATTAAACGATGAACTGGTCGCTCGTGAGCAGCAGTATCTGCAGCTGTTCGATCTCGTGCCCCCATTCGTCGTTGTGGGTACTCCACCGCCCCTTGAAGAGTGGGAACGGCGCTCGAAGGCATCGCTGCCAGAGCTGGCCATTGGCGAGACGGTTGCCGCGGTAGCAGGCGCCCCTGGCGTGGTGACCGGGAAGGCCCGCGTCATTCTTGACCCTTCCGACCCGGAGGCGTTACAGGCAGACGAGATACTCGTCGCGCCTATCACTGACCCGAGTTGGACGCCGCTGTTTCTCATAGCAGCGGGCGTGGTGTGCAATGTTGGCGCCCCATTCTCGCACGCCGCTATTGTTAGCCGCGAACTGGGCATACCATGTGTGGTATCGGTGCCGGAAGCGACGCGCCGTATCCCCAATGGCGCCCTGCTCAAACTGGATGGCGCTGTGGGAACGATCTCACGGATTGGTTAACTCTGGCTGGAGCGTTGCGGTGTACTCCTCGAGAGGCCGAGTGTGGTAAGAAGAGAGAAGGACTATACTGCAACGCTCTAAAAACGATACACATGTGCGGGGTGACAACGCTATGCTCTATCCATTCGATTATCCACATACCGGGACGTATGAAGAGATCAGCAGGAAGGTGGGCGGGAAGGGAGCAAGCCTTTGGGTGATGACACACAGGCTTGGGCTACCGGTTCCACCAGGTTTTACGATCAGTACCGATGAGTGCCGGATCTTTCTGGAACAGGGCTTTCGTGCAGAACTTGTTGCATCGATTGAGCAAGCTCTGGCGGCAGTTGGGCAACAGCTTGGACGGCAATTTGGCGATGCGGAGCGTCCGCTGTTGGTGAGCATACGATCAGGCGCAGCCATTTCAATGCCCGGAATGATGGATACTGTACTCAATGTCGGACTTACTCAAGAGACGACCGAGGGGTTTGCTCGCCTAGTTGGTGACAGGCGTTTCGCGCTGAACCTTTACCGGCGTTTTCTCCACATGTATGCCAGTGTTGTGCTGCACGAGGAGATTTCTGAGGCGCCCAGCGACGAATCCCAGGAAGTGGCGTTAACTGCGGTGATAACCCGTCTCCGCGATGTGATTGCACAAAGGATTGGAAGCCAGAAACTGGACAACCCCTGGGAACTTCTCTTTTCAACTATCGGAGCTGTATTTCACTCCTGGAATAGCCCGCGGGCGCGAGTCTACCGCGAGCATGAGGGCATTCCGCACGACCTGTACACAGCAGTGAATGTCCAGGCCATGGTCTTCGGGAACTATGACGATGCATCAGGCACAGGTGTGGTATTTACACGCGATCCTTCGACCGGCGAGGCACGTCCGACAGGCGATTTCCTCTTCCGTGCTCAGGGGGATGATGTCGTCGATGGAACGCATCAAATCCTCCCACTCTCGGCGCTTGAGCAGAATCTCCCTCACGTCTATAGGGAATTGTGCGAGGCGATGAGAGTACTGGAGGAGTATTATCGCGATATGTGCGACATCGAATTTACCGTGGAGCAAGGCCGACTGTGGATTCTGCAGGCCAGGGTGGGAAAGCGAAGCCCGGCAGCTGCGGCTCGCATTGCGGTAGAGCTTGCAGAGGACGCTCGCTTTGGACTTTCCCGGCGCGAGGCGATCGCACGTGTTCCCCATGATATTCTGGCGGGTACAACTTCTATCTCTCGCAGCGTGACGTCCTTGCAACCTATTGCACGTGGAATCGGTGCTTCTCCAGGAGTTGCGACCGGGCATATTGTGTTCGATCCAGATGAAGCCGTTGTCTATGCAACAGAAGGTGAAGATGTCATTCTTGTCCGTCGTGAGACTTCCCCCAAGGACGTTCATGGTATGAGCGTCGCGAAGGGAATTCTCACAACGCTCGGAGGGCTGATGAGCCACGCGGCTGTCGTAGCGCGCGCCTGGGATATTCCGGCAGTATGCGGAGCAAAGGGGATCACGATTGGAGAAAACTCCTTTTCTGTTGGAGATACTATTTGTCGAGAAGGTGATGTGATCTCTGTTGACGGAGAGAGCGGTGAAGTGTTTCTTGGCGAAGTGACGGCCCAAGCGGCAAATGACGTGTTCCTGGAGAAGCTGCGGATCTGGATTCGAGAACAGGAGTGAGTGACGCAGGCGCGCATTACTTCACGAGAAATCGTACCCATGGGTCCGATATTATCCCCTTTTTCTCCGCGCATGACAGGTCCCGAACTTCCTTCGCTGCTGCTTTCGTGTGTATTTCTGGCAACGGGAAAGGAGTGTTCTTAGTCGTTGCGCGGCGCATTGCCTCACGGGAAATCTTGCATTGTCCGCTTCAAACCCCTCTTTCCCTCCGACTCTGCACAGGTCTGTCCTCCAAGGCCGCAACGTCGCTCATCATCTCTGGAGCGGGAGAAGCACATGGCATTCGTTAGAGAGAAAGAGGAAGATATTTCATGAGGCAACCAGGGGGGAGGAGTCTGTCGCCTCCGCACACGGATCGCCTGCTGCACGTCTCCAGAGGAGGGGAGCGTGGAACAGTCTTTGAATTATCAGGCACGACGCGCATTGCTCCAACAAACCGCCCCGCAGTATCGTGAGGCATCCCCCTCACAGAAACGGATGCTGGTGGATGGCTTTGTGGCAGCGACTGGCTACCATCGTACTTACGCCAGGTGGCTGCTCAACCATGCAGACGAGGTACGGCCAACACTTCAACGTCCCCGTCCTCGACAGTATGGGCCAGAAGTCCAACACGCGCTGTTTCTGGTCTGGCACGCCGCCAACCGCATCTGTGCCAAACGACTCATCCCCTTTCTCCCCACCCTACTAGAGGCGCTGGAGCGGCACGAGCACCTCCAGATCTCAGAGAAGTGCCGCACGCAACTACTTTCCATGAGCGAAGCGACAGCTGATCGCCTGTTGTCCTCCCAGCGCAAACAGAGTCAGCGCGGCCTCTCGACGACGCGAGCAGGAACGCTCCTGAAGCAGCAGATTCCCATCCGCACGTTCCAAGAGTGGAAGGAGACCCGACCCGGCTTTCTGGAAGCAGACCTGGTGGCCCATTGGGGCGCCGATATCGAGGGCGGCTACTTGTACACCTTGACGCTCACCGATATAGCCACCGGGTGGACAGAGTGCTTGCCCCTTTTGTACCGTAGTCAGGAAACGGTGCTGGCCGCACTCCAACAGGCACGCTTGCTGTTCCCTTTTCTGATCCTGGGGATCGATACCGATAGCGGTGGGGAGTTCATCAACGAGGCAGTGCTCGCCTATTGTGAGCAAGCATACATCACCTTCACGCGCGGACGCCCCTCTGTGAAAAACGATCAGTGTTTTGTGGAACAGAAAAATGGAGCCATTGTGCGAAAGGCTGGTCGGCTATGATCGGCTGGTTGGCGAACATACCTATCGGCAACTGACCGAACTGTACCGGGCGCTGCGCCTATACGTCAACTGCTTTCAGCCCTCGATGAAACTCCAGTCGAAACAGCGCGAAGGGAAGAAAGTGCGTTACGTTTACGACCCAGCCAAGACTCCCCTCCAACGCTTGCTCCTGTCGGGGGTCTTGCCTGCCCAGAAGCTGCAAGTGCTGCTCGAGGTGGCCCACGCGCTCGATCCCATTCGCTTGTTTGAACAACTCGAGCAGCTGCAACAGGCCGTCTTCCGCTGTGCCACGAGTTGCTCTCCATTTGTTCCAAGCCTACCATCTGCACCACTCCGCGTCTTTTCTGTGGAGCGTAGTTCGGCAGCAAACGTTCCTGATGAGAGGAGCGTTCCCAATCCAGTCGTGTTCCACACCCTGTATCGCGAGCAAGAGAGGAGAAGACGCGTCCTAGGCTGGAGGCGTACCCATAAGGACCCGTTTGAAGGGGAGTGGGAGCAGATCATGTCCTGGTTGGTCGCCAACCCTGAACGGAGCAGCGGCGACACTTTCCGGGAGTTGCAGCGCCGCACCCCTGGACGCTATCAACCCTTGCAAATCCGCACTCTTCAGCGAGGCATGCGTAAGATCCGAGCACATCCGCCTCGGAAACATTTGATGAGCAGTGGCAAGAAGAAGTGATCGGTGGCCCATCACCCGCGCAAAACTCGCCAGCAGAGAGGATAGCCAGGATTCCCTATTTGCCAGTTGAACACGCCGCCGGGTAAGATTTTGGGTGGAGCAATGCAGCGGCCACTTTATTCTGTTAGTCTTACCTGCCTGGGTCCCGTTCATAGGTCGAACGTGTAGCTCTCCCCGGACCTGATCTCCCGAACCTGGTCTCCGACACCCAATTTCACCGATCGGTTCAGGCTGTCGACTTCGGCGTCGACCCGCAGACGGTTGTCCTCGAGGGTGACCTCGATTAGCAGCCCTCTGAAGCGCATAGGTAGGGTCAGACCGCGCAGATGGTCCATGGCCTTGGGGTTGAAGTAGAGGATGCCGTCACGAATCACCTCGCCCAGGTAGCTACGCTGCACAAGGTCCAGCGTCCCCGACATCACGCCCATGTGGATGCCCTCGGCCGTGGTGCCTCCCTGCACGTCGCCGATGTCGCTCTTCAATGCTACCATGTACCGTTCCCAGGATGTCGAAAGGTCGATCTCCGAGAAGACCCCGGCATACACTACGAAGCTCAGGGTGGACCCGTGCGAGGTTCGGGCATCGTAGTAGGCGACGGTTTTGCGCAGAGTCTGGGGCGTATACGAGTAGCCGAGGCGCTCGAAGATCTGCTTCAGCTCATCCTGCCGGAACAGGTAGAACAACAGCACGGTGTCCGCCTGCTTCGACAGCCTGTAGCGGTCGGGTTCCTTTCCCTCCCCCCGCAGGATGCGGTCGAGCCTCTGGATGTTGCCGTACTCCCGGCGATATGCATCCCAGTCCAGCTCCTCCAGGTCCTCCCAGCCCTCGAACTGGCTGATGACGCCATCCGAGTGGAAGGGGACGTACATCTTGCGGCTCATCTCCTTCCAGGTCTCGATCTCCTGGTCGGTGAGGTCAATCCGATCGCAAAGCGACCGCCGCCACCGCTCTGGAAGTATGTCGAGCAGCCTGCCCGCAACGTCCGAGATCCACGCCACCATCACGTTGGTGTATGCGTTGTTGCGCAGACCGGACTCATCAGAGTCTGGATATTTCTCGTGGAACTCGTCCGGACCCATGACGCCATGTATCTCATAGCGGCCACGTTCTGGGTTGAAGTGAGCGATGCTGGACCAGAAACGGGCGATCTCCATCAGCATCTCGGCGCCCGGCCCGAGCAGGAAGTCGCTATCTCCCGTGGCCTGGATGTAGTGCCAGATATTGTAGAAGATGGCCGCGCTCACATGCCTCTGGTTCTGGCTCAGGTCCGGTTCCCACAACCCGGAGCGTGGGTTGAGGTGCACGACCTGGGTCTCTTCCTTGCCATCGCTGCCACTCTGCCAGGGGTACATCGCGCCCCGGTAGCCGGCGTCACGAGCCAGCGCGCGGGCCTCGTCGAGCCTGCGGTATCGGTACATCAGGAGGCCCCGTGTAATCTTCGGCAGCCGGAAGTTCAGGAAGGGATAGACGTAGAGCTCGTCCCAGAAGATGTGTCCGCGATAGGCTTCCCCGTTGAGGCCGCGCGCGGGAACGCCGGCGTCCAGGTCGGCCGTGTGGGGGGAGCAGGTCTGCAGAACGTGGGAGGCGTGGAAGCGCAGCAGGAACTGGACCCGATCGTCATTGGGCATCCGGATGTCGCAGTCGTCCCATAGCTCGTCCCACGCACGCTGGTGACGGTCGAAGGTCTCTTGGAAGGTGCCGAAACGCCCGACCGCCTTCTCGGCGTTGGTCAGAGGCTCGTTGAGCGCCTGGTCGTGAGAGGTGTAGAACGAGACCAGCTTCTCGACACGGACTGGTTGTCCTTGCTGGAGGTCGAAGCCCAGCGTCTGTTGGGCGTAGTCCTCCATCCGATAGAGCCCGCGCTCGGCCTCCATCTCACCCGAGTCTCTGTACACGCGCGTCCTTGCTGCCTCGGCCACGTAGATGCGGGACTGACGAGTCTGCGCTATCAGGGAGACGGTGTCCGGACACGGAGTCCGGCTCGCCACCGGATGCAGGTGGTGGCCCTCGAGCTCCCGGTAGCGGGCGACGCCCTGGTTGATGACGCGCGCGTCAAGCGCCGTGATGACCTCCACCGGGCCAGACCAGTTCTCGGCCGTGATGGTCAACTCCAGGGCCGCCTGGTGCATGTCGGCCATGCTGACGAAGCGGCGGCTCTCGAGCGTCGACTCGCGATCCCGGCGGTCGCGGAAGCGAAGTCTGCGCATCACCGTTGCGTTGCGGAAGTCCACCTCGTGCCGGTAGCTCAGAAGCTCGACGTTCTTCAGGTTGATCGGCTCGTCGCCACCGATCCGGAGCTTGAGCACGAGCCAGTTGGGAAGGTTGACCAGGTCCTCGTTGAGCACCGGGCGGCCGCCCATGATGGTCGTCTCCCGGTTGTAGCAGCCATGTGCATAGGTGCCCGGATAGTGGACGTCGTCCACGTCGGCCCACTCGGCGCTGCCACGCGTGCAGAAATAGCCATTGCCAGTCGAGGTTAGCACCTCCCGCAGCCTCTCCTGCTCGGGCTCGAAGAAGTCGTAGGCGAGCGTCCAATCCGAAGGATTGGGCTCGGATCCCCCGCCGGGCTGCGTTGGCTTCCCCTTTGCGGCGTACAGGGCGGCGAGCCTGTTGAGGAACTCCTCCACCTCCCCAATCGTGTTTAGCACGTAGTCCGCGGCGGTGGTGCGGCCGGCGGCCTCAGGGTCGTCGGCGCTACCCACGAAGATGCTGATGCCCCGCCCTGCCAGGGCTCGAAAGGCGGCCTCGTCAGTGATGTCGTCGCCCAGATAGACAGGGACCACGTCGTCTCGATCCAGACCCAGCGTCTTGAGCAGGTAGAGCACCGCCTTGCCCTTGTTCCAGTCCAGTTTGGGCTGGATCTCAAAGACCATCTTGCCCGGCGTAACTTTGAGCTCCGCGTGCTCACTGAGGATGGCATCAACGATCTCCTTGACGCGGGGTCGCTGATCTTCCGGTACCAGGCGGAAATGAACGGCCACCGAACTCTTCTTGGGCTCGACCAGGGCTCCCGGGATGTTGACCAGCTCGGTGCGAATCTTTGCCTCCACCTCACTCAGCAGGCCCTCAAATGACGTGCCCTCTTCACGCCGTATGGACTCTCCGGCCGGGCTCCAGATGTCGAAACCGTGGTCGCCAGCCACGATCAGGTTGTCGAGACCCATGAGCTTCTGCACGACCTTGCGGTCGCGGCCGCTGACCACGACCACGGGGACTCGTTCGGCCAGCCTCCGCACAGCCTCACGCATGTTGTCCGAGATCACGGCGTCCTCCGGTCGGTCGCGGATCTGGGTCAAGGTTCCGTCGTAGTCGAGAAACACGGTCGCTGGCTGGTCGGCGAAGCGCCGAGCCAGCGCCTCGCTCTCGCTGAGCGCGTTCGATAGATCGCTAATCTGCCTCGTCATAGGTGCTCACCTCCCTTTGCGAGTCGCATCCACCGGATGCCATGGCCACCTGCCCAAAGCCGAATGGTCGCCCGGTCCAGCCGACCCTCGCTCGGAGCGTTCACTGATGAAGCTAGTGATACGAACTCTTCTGTCACAGCATTGTCACGAGCCTTGGGCCGTGCGGCTCATACCCACGATTATAGCGTAAGGCTCGCAAAAGCGCGAGATAGCTGTCGCTTGTGTAGGTATTGCCACGATTGGAGTGATGGAGTTGAGAGCGGAAGGTGGAACGTTGCTCTCCAGACCTGCTTCTGCGTGCTCAATGCAATCCATTGTCCGATCTCCTTTAGAGTTCGTAGATATCTCTAGTATGGCAGGTCCAGAAGCATTTGAGGAGGGGCCATCTCACAGCAGAGATGTTGATCAGCTCACACGAGCAATTCCCTTCCCTCTCCCTCATTTTCTACTCATGTAGGCGCGACGACTCTCCTTTTTTCAAACGCCAAGGGAATGATTCAGGACCTTTCGCCGCCTGCGATGGCTTGTCCATTCACTTGTGGGTGGTGGTCAAGCCTACCACCCACAAGTGAATGCTTGCGAACTGCCTGAGGCAGTGAGGAGTCACGAAGAAGGTAGATCTGAGTAGTTACCTGAGGCATAAGATATATATAGTTAGAACTTATTTCCTATGACGCTTTGCCAATGGTAATAAAGAGAAGGTATAATGTAGACAGCAGCGTGACCTCCTGCCTCAAGGTGTTCGCCGCATTACTTCTCGTGAAGCCGACCTTTTTTGCTGGCGATCTGCTTGCGTGACTGGAAGGACTCCCTGCGCGTCTGACCAGTTGGGAAAGATCTGGGAAAAGGAGGACGAAGCGAGTGCACGCGCCGTTGCGCGTTGGCACGCTGATGAGTCCTTTTGCCACCCCTTCTCCGATGGAAATCTGGTTGTTTGGAGGGAGGACAACCTGTTATGCCTCAACGAGTCTCACGCACCTTTCAAGCCCGGCGCGCACTGCTCAGATCTCTGGCTCCGCGTTACCAGCAGGCCCTCTTTCTGGCCTGGAAGGCAACACATTACGTATGTGCCAAACGGCTCCTGCCGTCCCTGCCCAGCCTGGTGATGTTGCTGGAAGAGCAGGGAAGCCTGCAACTCACGGAAGAAGAGCGCCGCCAGTTGCTCGCCATGAGTATGTCCACGGCGGAGCGCTACTTGCGCACCCAACGCAAACCCCGCCTGCATGGTCTGTCCACCACCACGCCTGGTCCGTGGTGCAAGGCTCAGGTCCCGGTGCGCACGTTCTCCCAGTGGGAGGAGAACCGCCCTGGCTTTGTGGAAATCGACCTGGTGGCCCATTGTGGGGAGCATCTCGATGGGAGTTTTCTCTCTACCCTGACGCTGACCGATCTCGCCACCGGCTGGACCGAATGCATCCCTCTGCTCTCTAAAAGTGCTGACGCCGTGCGAGCTGCCCTTCAACAGGCTCGCACGCTTTTCCCGTTTCCCCTTCCGGGCATTGACACCGATAGCGGCTCTGAGTTCCTCAATGCGGAGCTGATCGCGTATTGTGAACAGGAGCAGTTGACCTTTACACGTGGGCGCACAGGGGTCAAAAACGATCAATGCCATGTGGAGCAGAAGAATGGAGCCGTGGTGCGCGAGGCGGTAGGCCATGCACGGCTCGTGGGAGTACAGGCCTACCACCAACTCCGCGAGGTCTACCGGGCGCTGCGGCTGGTCGTCAATTGCTTTCAGCCCTCCCTCAAGCTCCAGGCCAAAGTTCCTCAGGGCGAGCAGGTGCGTCGCGTGTATGATGCGGCCCAGACGCCCTTGCAGCGACTGCTGGCCTCTGGGGTCCTCTCACAGACCCGGCAGCGCGAACTGAGCAAGCGTGTTGAGCAGGTCGATCCGCTCGCACTGAGTGAGCACCTCGATGTCCTGCGGCACGCCCTGCTGCGGATGATGAGGGGGAGTTCGTGTTGCCTCTGCTCCGCTTCTCCCTGGTGGCCTGTACATTCGCGCCCCTGCCAGTGTCCGAGGAAGGGCTCGCGCAGGCTGGCCTCCAGGAGGGATCTGTGAACCGCGATGAGATTCTGAACTGGCCGCGCCCCACGCATAATCCCTTTGCGAGCGTCTGGGAGGAGATCCTGGCTCTGGTCCAGGCCCTCCCGGAGTGGACCAGCACCCAGATCCAGCAGGAGATTGGGCACCGGGCTCCTGAGCGAGCATCTCCCGCACCCAATGAGGCGCTCACTCAAGGGCTCGGCACAATCTGTCCGCACCCGCGAGCCAACTGGGAAGAACCCTGGCCAGCAGAACTCATCCAGGGAGATCCCCCGAAGCCACTCCCAACGGAGCCGCATCTCCTTGAAGAAGCGATCTCGGCTGCTGACCAGTACTCCGCGCAGGCTCAGCCCATGCACGTACCAGCCCCCGGCACGTCGAGCAGCACCACCGGGGAGCAAGAGGGCAAAGATTTCCTCCCACGTCATTCAGAACATATTCATCTCTGTTCACTCCCGTTTGCTGCTGAAAGGACATTTCCTGACTCTTAAAAAGGAGGGTGAACTGACTTCAGACGAGGCTCGCTCCGTCGTCCAGGAGGTCAGTTCCTCTCTCATGACCACCCTTCACCTTTGGGGAGATCCTTCAACGGGCAAGGTAAACCAGAAGGTCGCGCCGCGTCCGGGAGCACTCTGGACCCCAACGCGGCCTTGATGGCGCTCCATGAATGCTCGACTCAGATAGAAACCTAATCCTGTGTTCAGATCCAGCTCCTGCTGGACGGCGGTCCTTTTGGCATGGTAAAAACGTTCCCAGATGCGCCCTTGCTCGTCTCCCGGGATATCCCGCCCCTGGTCATGAACCGAGACACGGGCTACTGCACCCTCTGCCGTCAACTGCACGCTCACCGGCTGATCAGCCGGTGAAGAGCTCAGAGCATTGACCAGATAGCGCGTGATCACCTGAGCGATCCGCTCGGCATCGGCCATGACGGGCACCACACGCTCTGGAGGCAGGCCCTCCAGCACGATGGCGCGCCCTGGGGCTGCCCGCTGCCGTGTGGCCACGGCTGCTCTGAGCAGCGCGTTCAGATCCCAGCGGGTCGGGTGTAGCTGCAAGGTGTTGGACTGGAGACGTGCATCATCGAGCAGGTCACCGATGATGCGCTCCTCAAGACGAGTACTCTGTGTGGCAGAGGCCAGGGAATGCTGGAGCTGCTCAAGTTGCTCGCTCACTCCCCCGGGCTGTTCTGCGAGCTGGCGCTTGAGCGTGGCGAGACGGCGCTGGGCTACCTGGAGATTGCCCTTGATCACAGTCAGAGGGGTGTTCAGTTCATGGCTGGCCAGGTTGAGGAAGTCATTGATGAGCAGCCTCAGTTCGTGCTGTGCGCGTGCTCTGGCGCGCGTCTCGGCCTGCTCATACCAGCAGTGGAGACAGTCGGTGACCAGCATGGTCTCGGCTGCGACGGCTTTGACGAGCTCGATCTCCTCTGGCGTGTATCCCCTGTCAACACCAGCCTTGGCGATGGCAAGAGCGCCAACCAGCTGCTGCTCGAGAAACAAGGGAACCACGAGCAACTGCTTGACGCCAAGATCTGCTCCGTAGCCGGGTGTCCAGTATAGGCGATCGGTCGGAAGTACCACCTCTTGACCTGCTGAGAGGCGGGCAAGCACCGTTTCGTCGACAAAGTCCGAGGGCAAGAAGTGCCCGCTTGTCTCCCGGTGATACTGTTCTAGCTCCGGGGTGAAGCCGCTTCCCACTGCATTAGGCTGTGCGCCCGGAAGGCAACTGGAGCACCCTGATTTCGCGTTGGAGACTGCACGCCGCATCCTCATCCACCAGCAGGCGCATGAGCCAGGGCTCGAGTGCTCTGGCTCGTTGGGGCTTGTCGCTCATCTCATAGCGCTGAAGGAACTCCTGGTAGTCCCTCCCTCGGCAAAGAGCGAAAGCGGGCACTTCAAAGAGCCGGAGGGCGGCTGTATTGGCCCGGAGGATCTTCCCCTCACGATCACAGACAATGATGCCTTCCGGGAGTAGATCAAAGTTGTATTCGAGTTGATGTGATGGCATGATCCCTCCTTGTGGTACTGTTTTGCTGTGCAACCCATGCAACACAGCAGAGCGTGTAGCAATCCATGGCCCATGGGCTACAGGGGTGATGGGAGCATCAAGGATAGCCATTCCTCACGGCATTTGTCCACGCGCCAGGGATTGGAGCCACGTTCCAGGTGATGGACCCGGTCCTCGCTGATACTAGTATCCAGTATAAGCAGGAAGCGTCATGAAAACGTCATGAGCAGTGTGATGAGGAGGAGGAGGGCCTTCCTCAGTGAGGAAACGCCCTCTCCTTCCTCATAACCTGGTTGCGCGTCTGTGGGTTGCTAAAGTACAAGGTAGCACCCCCGTCCTGGTTGAGCCCAAATGTCGAGGACGACCTCGCAAGCGACCCCTGCCCGATCCACGCGTGATGGCAACACCGTTGTCGCCCTTAGCCGACTTTCAAGGGCTCGCCAATGCGCCCGGCTGGCTTGATGCGTTCCGGTATCCCAGGCACGTCGAGCTTGCCCCGTCCAAAGGCATCTGTCCGTCCCCAGCGACCAGGGATATCCAGCAACGTCATCCATTCTACCTCTTTGGGGAACGCCGGATCCACCAGCAGCCGGTTCCCTAGCGGTTCAAGCCCCAACAGGACACGCAGCAGGAGCAGGGGAGCCCCAGTCGCCCAGGCCTGCGGGCTGCATGCCGTCGGATATTCCACCGGATAGTGCGTCAACTTCCGTGGATAGCCGGCAAACGCTTCTGGCAGGCGGTTGCTGAAGAACGTCGCCGCCTGCAGGATGCTGGACGCGACGAGCGCTGCTTCGCTGCGGTACCCATAACGCGCCAGCCCCTGCGCAATGATCGAGTTATCATGCGGCCACACCGTCCCGATGTGATACCCTACCGGGTTATAGCCCCCCTCGCCCTCGGCCATCGTGCGAATACCCCACCCCGAGAAGAGCCGGTCGCTCATCAGGTGCCTCACGCAACTCGCTGCTTTCTCCTCATCGGCGATGCCACTCCAGAGGAGGTGCCCGATATTGGAGGTCAGCGCATCGACTTTGCGCCGGTCGCCATCGATGGCCAGCGCGAAATACCCTCGGTCGGCGAGCCAGAAATCCTGGTTGAAGCGGCGTTTCAGCTCTGCCGCCTCGCGTTCCAAACGCTCGGCAAGGGCGGGATCATTCCAGATCTCTCGCGCCAGGCGGGCACAGCGCACCTTCGCGTCGTAAGCATAGCCCTGAATCTCGCACAGGGCACGTGGCAGGCGCGACAACGTGCCATCGGAGAACAGGATCGAGTTCCAGGAGTCTTTCCAGCACTGGTTCTCCAGCCCGGTGCGGGTATTGCGCCGGCTGTACTCGATGTAGCCGTCTCCATCGCGATCGCCAAAGT
>Ga0207646_10001874_pt1 | contig 25370 bp, 18 predicted proteins | sample KBSK5502metaG_FD_184343 | JGI IMG/M metagenome (GOLD analysis project Ga0207646, IMG submission 184343) | Corn, switchgrass and miscanthus rhizosphere microbial communities from Kellogg Biological Station, Michigan, USA - KBS K5-50-2 metaG... | ecosystem: Host-associated > Plants > Roots >...
CAGCGACCGTGAGCTCTTTGACTGTCACTGGAATCGGCGTCCCGCGCACTTCGCCTCCCCACTTGCTGCCATCACGTTTGAACAACACCAGGAAGCTGATCACCTCACCATTATGGTCGAGTGATACTTCATAGAGACCTTCCAGCGGATGCGGGGGAGTAGTTTGCGCTTTGGAGGTGCCAACCAGAGCCATGAGGGCCACCCCCAAAGCTACTGCCATGAGAGCCGATCTCAGCCTGTGTCTGATCATTGTGATTTCCTTTCTTCGGTTGCAGGTCTCATCGTGAGACTGGCGAACGTGAGCTTCCCTTCAGGCGAAGGATGCCTATTGATATAACGGTTGAAAAAGAAAAATATTACTGATGGTTTTTGAAAAGGGTTAAGTGATGTAGAACCAAGACATCGGCTGAAAGGGCCATGAAAATGCTCATGGCCTTGCTCAACCAGAGAGCCAACTCTCTGACTCTCAATCCGTTGGGCTGTTCCGGGCGCTTGACCTGAGTGCTTGAGAGGGGCGGTTTTATTGGCTTCTCTGTGCCCCTACACTTCGAGAGCAAGGTCGGCTCCTGGAGCGCGATCTCGTCGGCAGTCTTGATTCTCAACTTTCCGGCTCTGACCACCGAGCATTTTCAGGCGTGATTTCTCGGAGGTCTATGCTCACGCAACATTTAACCTGTATCGAAAAACATCAGTATTAACACGTTGAGCGCGGGGGGATATGAACAAACCCGCAGTGCATTTACGCTTATGAAGTTGCCAAAACTCTAGACCAATCCCCTTTTCATCTTCACTCACCATTCATAATTAATCAGGAACTACTCAGACCGCGATGGGTGATCGGAATGCCGGCGTAGGCCGCGACCGCCGCCCCGGCGGAAACGCCGGGCACGACTTCCCAGGGAATGCCGGCGCTCACCAGCGCCAGCGCCTCTTCCCCGCCGCGCCCGAAGGTGAACGGATCGCCGCCCTTGAGTCGCACGACGATCTTGTGTTCGGTCACTTTGGTGACGAGCAGCGCGTTGATGGTCTCCTGCCGCATGGCGCATCTGCCGCTTTCCTTGCCCGCATAAATCAACTCCGCGCCCGGCGCCGCGTGCGCGAGGACTGGCGGATTGACTAGATGGTCGTAAATCACACAGCCCGCCGTTGCGATCAGGTCGCGCGCCTTGATCGTCAGCAGATCAGGATCGCCCGGCCCGGCGCCAACCAGATAAACCTTGCCGAGATTCAAACCGGCAGCTCTTCCTTTCTTCAGAACTTCTGCGTCAGCTCCAAGTACGCGAAGTGCGCTCCCGGATTTGCGCCGCCAAGCGGATAGATGGCCGATTGCACGCTGCCGCCGCGGATGCCGCCGTAATAGATCGTGAACGAGGTGCGCGCCGTCACATTCACATCCGCGCTGGCATCGAACAGCCAGCCGAGACTCTGTTTTCCACCGCTCGGACGCCCGACATAACCGAACGTGCGTTGCTGAAACGCGCCGCCGCCCACGTACCACAAATCCTGTTTGCTGCTCAGGCGCAGATGATGCGCATCGAAGCGCACGCCCAGCTTCGCGTGCGGTTTGAGTCGCAACTGTCCGAATGCGTCTTCGTTGTTCATGGCATTGAAAAACGGCGTGCGCGCGTAAATCCGCGGCGTCGGCAGCACCTGAAAGTATGTGCCGTGCGTGCCATCGTTCGGATCGCCATCGCCGGTGCTGCGAAAGTATCCGCCGCGGACCCAGGGCCTGAGTTTGTCGGCGAATCGGCTGCCTGCAAAACTGTAGCCCAGCTCGGCGGCAATTGCGCCTGAGCGCTGAGCGAGCCGGCCAAAGCTGCCGAACTGTCCCGCGCCCCACAGCAACGCATCCACCTTGCCTGTGCCTGCCTGGTACGCGCCGAGATAATGCCCGCCCAGTGTCGTGATGCGAATGTTGTCGGCATCAGCCGCGCGCAATGCCTGGGGGCGATTGTCTGTTTTCAGCACGCGGCGGCCATCGTGATAATGCAGCGCAAAGGCGCGCCATTCGCTCTCGCCGGTCTTGTGTTTCTTCGGCTTGGTGAACGCGGCGTACCAGACATCCACATCCAATTCATCGTTGCCGTTGAGCTGAAAGACGCCTTCGGTCGGACGCGCGCCGAGGAAGGTGAAGTTCCCGGCCTTGGTATTGCGCGCATACAGCAATCCGTCAAAGCTGCGACCGACATGCGAGAAGCCGAACGCGCCGATCAGCCGCTGGCTGATGTGATCGCGCTTGACCGTGGCCAGCGTGGCATCGGACGGCATCACTTCCAGCCCGTCGTTGAATTCGAAGCGACCGAGTTTCAGACTGCTGGCCTTGTCGCCGAATAGTCCCTTGAAGCGCACGAAGCCCTGCTTGAAGATCACACTCGCATCCTGGCGACCGGTGGCGGCGTAGTACGTCCCGCCCAGTCCGAGCTGGCCCTGTGGCGCGGGCGCAATCGCCTTGTCCGGTAATCCGAGGAAGACCGGGACTTCGCCTTCGACCTGCCATTCGTAGCGCTCTTTCTGCTGACTCAGCGCGAGCCGCAGCGTGGCGGCGCCGAACGTGTAGGCAGGCTCGGCCTTGTCCGTTTCAAACCAGCTCCAGTTTTCAGCCCGCAACCGCAGGCTGCCGGAAACCACCACGCTGCCAATTTTCAACGGCGCGGGCGATGCCTGCGGCGCGGGAGTGGCAGCGGGCTTTGGGGCCGGCGTTGGAGCGGACTTGCCCTCGGCCAGGGCGGCCTGTTGCGCGCAAACAGGTAATGCCATCACCAGAGTGAGCAGGATGGTGCTGAGCATCAGCTTCGATACCAGCGCGAACTTTTCTGAGATCTTCGTGTTCATCAATAATCCTCCTGTGATCTTGTTCAGGCAGTCTGTTTTTCCCTGCCTTCGAGACAGAGCTGCCGCCGTGATTACCCGGCAGGTAACCAACAAAGCAGCCGGTTGTCGGTTGATGACGGGTTAAGGTCACGCCGCCGGGCGGCGCGGCACAGCGAAGGCATCCATCAGCAGGTACAGCAGCCGGTCGCGCACTTCGACATATTCCTTCAGCTGCACGATCTCGCGTTTGTCACGGGGGCGCGGAATCGGGACTTCGACGATTTCTCCCACGGTCGCCTCCGGGCCGTTGGTCATGACGACGACACGGTCAGCAAGGAAGATCGCTTCTTCAATGTCGTGCGTGACGATGATGACCGTATCGGTCTGATTGTCCAGTTGCAAGAGGTTGACCAGTTCTTCGTGCAGCGAAGCCTTGGTCAGCGCATCCAGCGCGCCGAAAGGTTCATCCAGCAGCAGCACCTCCGGGTGAATCGCAAACGCGCGCGCAATCGCCACGCGCTGTTTCATGCCGCCGGAGAGCTGCGAAGGTTTCTTCTCACGATGCCCCCAGAGATTGACCTTCTGCAAAAAGGATTCGACCTGCGCGGCCTTCTCGGCCTTGCTTTTGTTCTTCAGTACGGAGTCCACTGCCTCGTAGATGTTCTGGTAGACCGTCAGCCACGGCAGCAGCGAATAGTTCTGAAAGACGATGCCGCGATCCGGTCCCGGCGCATCCACCACGACGCCGCCCAGTACGATTTCGCCGGCGGTCGGTTTCACCAGCCCGCCGATGGCATTGAGGAGCGTGGACTTGCCGCAGCCCGAATGACCGATGATCGAAACGATTTCACCGCGTCCAATCGTCAGGTTGATGTTGCGGACCGCGGTGAACTGGCCTTTGGGCGTGTCGAAACTGATCTTCACGTCACGCACCTGCAGATACTGCGTCGTCTGAATCGGCGAGGGTGTTTTGGTTTTCATCGTTTTCTCAGGCATAGGAAAATTTCCGGGCGATCAGATCAAAGCCGCGATCGAGCAACAGCCCGACGCCGCCGATCAGCAGAATCGCGGACATGACGCGTTCGAGGCTGAGCGCGTTCCAGCTATCCCAGACGAAAAAGCCGATGCCGATCCCGCCTGACAACATCTCGCCCGCCACAATCACCAGCCACGCCACGCCGATGCTCAGGCGCAGTCCGGTCAGGATATACGGCAGCGAGAACGGTATCAGAATCTTCGTCAGATACTTCTTCCGGGAAAATCCGAAGGCGCGCGCGACGTTGCGATGATCGTCCGGCACCGATGCCACACCGAACGCCGTGTTGATGAGCGTCGGCCACAGCGAGGTGATGAAGATGACGAAGATCGTCGCTTCACCGGCGTGTTTGAAGACCGCCAGCCCAAGCGGGAACCACGCCAGCGGCGAGACCGGGCGCAGCAGTTGCACGAGCGGGTAAAAGAGCTTTTTGCACGTCTCGCTGGCGCCGGTCAGCACGCCCGCCGGAATGGCGACGAGCGAACCCAGGCCGAAGCCGATGAAGACGCGCCCGATGGAACTGAGCAGTTGAATGCCCACCCCTTTGTCATTCGGCCCGTTGTCATAAAAGGGATGACTGACCAGTTGCCACAGCACCTTCAGCGTGGCGAGCGGCCCCGGTAGCGCGCCCTGCGAAATGCCGCTGAAGGCCCCCCAAACTATCAGCAGGAGGCTGAACCCGGCCAGCGTCCAGGCAGCGGAATTGATAAAACCGGCCACGGCCTGCCTGATCGCGCCAGCCGTGAATCGTCGCAGCGTGGTTCTTGGCCAGCTTTCGCTGATCACTGCTTCGTCTTTCATTTGCTACTTCCTTTTTGGGTGTGGCTCTTTGGGTACGACAAAGACGCAGCGCCGAGTCAGTACCGCGAGCGGTAGCGAGCGTGTTTCCCTCAGCCAGCCACCGCCGGAAGCGACGCTCGCTACCGCTCGCGGCACTGATTCGCTCTTTCGCTCTTACCCGTCGTTCTAAGCGCTACGCCTTAGTGCCACCAGCCGTCAGCGCCAGGTCAGGCTTAGTGGGATCGAAGACCGCTTTGTCCAAATCCACGGTGAACGGTTTCATATCGTCATCCGGGATGGAAATGTTGAGGCTCTTCGCGACCTCAGTGTAAAGGTCCTGCAACACCAGCTTGTCCGCGACGGTCTTGAAATCAGGAGCTTGCAGCAGGTAGCCGAAGCGCACGTACTGCGCCATAAACCAGATGCCGTGCGCTTTGCGCGGGAAGTTCACCTGGCCGCCGCGATGAAACAGCATGTAATCGTCCTGGTATTCGTGCGACCGGTTACAGCCGAGATTGTATTGGCCGAGCAATCGCGCTTCGATCACTTCGGGCGGCGCGTTGACGTAAGACTGTTTGCCGATCACGGCGGCCGCTTGTTTGCGATTATTCAGATCATCGAGCCAGAGCGAAGCTTCGAGCACAGCTTTCATCACGGCCTTCAGTTCAGCGCGGCGTGTTTCGCTGAAGGTCTTATTGACGACCAGCGCCTTTTCCGGATGATGTTTCCAGATGTCCTGCGACGAGATGTGCGTCGTCCCGATGCCCTGCTGCACGCCGACCCCGTTCCAGGGTTCGCCGACCGAATAGCCATCCATATTGCCGACTTTCATGTTCGCCACCATCTGCGGCGGCGGAATCGTGATCACCTTGACGGTCTTCTGATCCACACCCGCCGCAGCCAGCCAGTACCGCAACCACAAATCGTGTGTCCCGCCGGGAAAAGTCATGGCAAAGGTGACGGTCTTCTTGGCCTTCAAGGCTTCGACTGCGGCTTTGACCTGGCTGACTTCACGGAACCCGACCTGCCCGCAAAAGTCCTTTGAGAGCGTGATCGCCTGCCCGTTATTGTTCAGGATCATGGCGACGTGCATCTCCTGGCCAGCCTGGCCACCCACGCCGGTGTAGACCGAAAACGGCATGCCGAACAGACAGTGCGCGCCGTGCAGATCACCGGCCAGCACTTTGTCGCGGACCGTGGCCCACGAGGCTTCGCGCGAGACCTCGACATTCACGCCGTGCTTTTTGTAGAGGCCCAGTTCATGCGCCATCACCACCGAAGCGCAATCCGTCAGCGGGATGAAGCCGATTTTGATTTTGCTCTCCGCTGGCGACTTGGCTGCCCCTGAGCCTTTCGCCGTACAGGCGCTGAAGAGCGAGGACGACAAACCAGCCAGGCTGCCCGCAGCCACGACATGGCTAAGAAAAGTGCGGCGTTTCATCTTGGATCTAGGTTCCTCCCTTTCGGTCGATGGGTTGTTTCACACCGTCAAGAGCATCTCGCCGTTCGCGTTCAGCCGGACGGCATGGATGACCAGTGACGGACAGTCATTGCCTAACGGCGCTCCGGTGCCCAGCTCGAACTTGAAGGCGTGCAGCGGGCAGATGAGCCGGCCGGCGCCGATGATCCCGTCGGCGAGGTGCCCGCCGCGATGCGGGCAGCGGGCCTGCGTGGCAAAGAGCGCACCGCTGCGCTCCCGAAAGACCGCGATCAGCCGGCCAGCGACTTCGTATTCGCGCCCCTCGCCGAGCGGAATCTTTTCGACACTGCCGAGATTGAATGTGAGGCCTGTTTCTGTTTCCTCAAGTAATCCGACCATAGCTGATCTTTGTCAATCTCCCGCCAGGCCAAGCTCCGGCTGCGCGCGCGGCAGTGAAGCAATGACGCTTGTGAACTGCGACTCGTGCCTCGGCCGAATCGCCTCCTGCTGCCACGGATCAACATATACGTCCACCGCCGCCTGAATGTCGGCATCGAGCCGCGCGGCGATGCCTTCGCGGTCTTCGACGAGCACCTGGCGAATCTTTTCAATCCCGAGGCGCTCGACGAAATCGTAGGTGCGTTCCAGGTACTTCGCCTGCTCACGGTAATATTGCATGAAGCGGCCAATGTACTTCAGCGCCTCTTCGTGCGTATCCACCGTCACGAGCAGATCGGCCTTGCGCACCTTCGAGCCGGCCGCGCCGCCCACAACGATTTCCCACTTGCCGCCTTCGATGGCGACCGCGCCGATGTCTTTCGTCGTCGCCTCGGCGCAGTTGCGCGGGCAGCCCGTCGCCGCCATCTTGACCTTGTGTGGAAACTCGATGCCCTGGAAACGCCTCTCGATCTGAATGCCGAGCGTGGTGCTGTCGCCGACACCGAAGCGGCAGAATTCAGTCCCGACGCAGGTCTTGCACGTGCGGAAAGCCTTGGTGTAGGCGTGCCCCGAAGGCATGCCCAGATCGCGCCACACGCCGGGCAGGTCTTCCTTTTTGATGCCGAGCAGATCGATGCGCTGGCCGCCCGTGATCTTGACCATCGGCACTTGGTATTTGTCGGCCACATCCGCGATGCGCCGCAGTTCAGCGGGCGAAGTCACGCCGCCGTAAATGCGCGGGACGACGCTGAAGGTGCGGTCTTTTTGAATGTTCGCGTGGACGCGGTCGTTGATGAAGCGCGCATCACGTTCATCTTCGTATTCTCCCGGCCAGAGCGTTTTGAGCAGCGAGGCGAGACCCACCTTGCTGCCGGAGTCTTCGCGACCATCCGCGAGTTCGGCGAAGACGGCGGAGACACTCTTCAAGCCTTTGGCCTTGATCGCAGCGATGAGGTCGGGCTTGGTCAGCGGCACGCCCGGCACGTAGTAATGCACCGACGGGTCTTCGGTCAGCAGATCGCCCGCCGCCAGTTGCAGCAACTCTGCGACCTGCGGCCTGCACGCGCCGCAGCCTGTTCCTGCGCGGGTGGTGTCGCAGAGCTTTTTGAGTGACGTGCAGCCGCCTTTCACCGCATTGATGATCGCGCCCTTGGATACGCCGTTGCAGTTACAGATTTGTGCTTCGTGCGGCAGGTCAGTGACCGACTGTGATTGCGCTTCGCCGGCCAAGGCGAAGAGCAGTTCCGCACGGTTGTCCGGCAGCAGCGAAGCTCGATCAAACGCCTGCCATAATCCCGCCGCGGTTGAGGTGTCGCCGAGCAGCATTGCGCCCCTCAAGCGCCCTTCGCGCACGATCAGCTTCTTGTACACGCCGCGCGACGGTTCGGAATAGAGCACAACTTCGTCGTGATCCTGCTCCGGTTCCTTCGCGCCCATGACGGCCAGATCCACGCCCATCACCTTGAGCTTGGTCGAGAGCTTCGATCCCGCGTAGACCGCCTCCGGCCGGCGACCCGTCAGACGACCGGCGAGCACGGCGGTCTGTTCCCACAGCGGCGCCACCAGGCCGTAGACCAGGCCGCGATGCTGCGCGCATTCGCCAACGGCGAACACCTCGGGATCGTCTGTCGTCAGGGCGTCATCCACGACGATGCCGCGTTCGACTTTCAGTCCGGCGTCTTTCGCCAGTTGTGTGTTTGGACGAATCCCCGCCGAGATCACGACCATTTCGCAATCGAGCGTCGAACCATCCTTGAACTGCAGGCCGGTGACGCGTCCGTTGCCCAGAATCGCGGTCGTGGCTTTTTCCAGATGCACCCGCACGCCCAACTGTTCCATCGAACGCTGGAGCGTCTGTCCAGCTTGCCCGTCAAGCTGGACTTCCATCAGATGGCTCATCAGATGCACGACGTGCGTTTCCAGTCCGCGATTGAGCAGCCCACGGGCGGCTTCGAGGCCCAGCAACCCACCGCCGATGACGGCGGCGCGTTTCACGTTCTCCGCGTATTTCGCCATGCCGTCGCAATCATCGAGCGTGCGGAAGACGAAGACACCCTCTTTGAATGCGGATTGCGGATTGCGGATTGCGGATTCGCTTTCTTCCTCGCTGCGATACAACCCTTCGACTGGCGGCACGAATGCAGAGCTGCCTGTGGCGATCACTAGCTTGTCGTAAGTCTCAACCACCGCGCCCGCTCCGCAGACTTGTTTCGCGGCGCGATCAATGCGCTCGACGCGCACTCCGGCATGCAGCGTGATGTTGTGTTCCTCGTACCACGCCAGCGGATTGATGAAGATGTCCTGGGCGTGATGAGTGCCGGAGAGCACGCCCGAGAGCAGAATGCGGTTGTAGTTGCCATACGGCTCATCGCCGAACATCACGATCTCGAACTGAGCGCCGCCGCCGCGCGCCAGCAAGTCTTCGACCAATCGCGCTCCGGCCATGCCGTTACCGATGACTACCAGTTTCTGCTTCTCCAGCATCGAGTGTTCTCCGTTTGATCTGCAAATCAGTACCGCGAGCGGTAGCGAGCGTGGCTCCCTGAGCTAACCGCGAGCGACAGCCACGCTCGCTACCGCTCGCGGTACCGATTTTCGATTCGCACTGCGCAAACCTTGAACTCCGGCATGCGGCTGATCGGGTCGAGCGCCGCGTGGGTCAGCGCATTCGCCGAATTCTCGCCGCCCCAGTGAAAGGGCGTAAAGATCGTGTCTTCACGCATGCCGTGGCTCAGCTTCACGCGAAACTTTGCCCGGCCGCGTCGCGTCGCCAGCGTGACGCTGTCGCCCTCAAGCAGGCCGTGACGCTGCGCCAGGTTCGAGTGCATTTCGGCATAAGCCTCCGCCACCAGCTCCTGCAATTTTTCGACGCGCCGCGTCTGTGTGCCCGACTGGTAATGCGCCAGCGTGCGCCCGGTCGTCAGAAAATATGGGTAGTCCACATCCGGTTCCTCGGCCACGGGCAGATGACGCACGGCATGAAACCTCGCTTTGCCGCTCGGCGTCGGAAACGAATGACGAAACAAGTGCGGCGTGCCGGGATGATCTTCCGAAGGGCAGGGCCAGTAAACGCCCTGCAAGGCGTCAATCTTGTCGTAAGTGATGCCGGAATAATCCGCGACGCCGCCTGCCGTGGCGCGGGCGAGTTCCTGGAAGACCGCTTCGGCATTCGCGTAGCTGAAATACCGTCCGCGTCCCAGGCGCGCTGCGAGTTCGCACAGGACATCCAGATCGCTGCGCGCCTCACCCGGCGGCGGCAGTGCGCGGCGACGGCGAATGACGCGCCCTTCCAGATTGGTCATGGTGCCTTCTTCTTCGGCCCACTGCGCCGCCGGCAGCACGACATCCGCGAGCTGCGCCGTTTCGGAGAGGAAGAAATCCGAGACGCAGAGGAAATCGAGTTTGCGGATGCGCTCTTTCACCGCCTTGGCATCAGGCGCAGAGACCGTAAAGTTGAACGCGAAGGTGAGCAGCGCTCGGATCTCGCTGCCGAGCGCATTCATCAGTTCATAAGCAGATTTGCCCGGCCCCGGAATTTCAGCTTCATCCACGCCCCAGACCGCTGCGATGTGTTGGCGCGCCACCGGGTCGTCAACTTTGCGGTACCCCGGCAACTGATCGGCTTTCTGTCCGTGTTCGCGTCCGCCCTGCCCGTTGCCCTGTCCGGTGATCGTGCCGAAGCCGCTGAAGGGCCTGCCGACTTGGCCCAGCGCCAGCGCCAGGTTGATCAAAGCGAGCGTATTGTTGACGCCCTGGGCCTGCTGCTCGCTGCCGCGCGCCGTCAGGATCATGGCGGTGCGCGCGTGACCCAGGATGCTGGCCGTACGCAGCAATTGGGCTTCAGGAATGCCCGTGAGGCGTTCGACGCGTTCGGGCCAGTAGGTGGCCGCCACGCCTTTCACCTGGGCGAAGCCTTCCGTGCGCTCACGGATGTAGGCTTGGTCAATCAGGCCATCACGAATCAGGAGGTGCAGCAGACCGTTGGCCAGTACCGCGTCGGTGCCGGGAATCAGCTTCAGATGCAGGGTGGCGGCCTGCGCTGTCGGCGTCTGGCGTGGATCGACGACGATCAGTTGGCCGTCGCTGGCACGCTGTGCCTCGAAGTACTGCATCAGCGGCGGCATCGTCTCGGCAATGTTGCTGCCGACCAGCAGAATCACTTCGGCGTGCGGGATGTCGGTCACCGGGAAAGGCAGGCCGCGATCCAGGCCCAAGGCTTTGATGGACGCCGCCGCGGCGCTCGACATGCAAAACCGCCCGTTGTAATCAATGTTCGCCGTGCCGAGCGCCACGCGCGCGAACTTACCTAGCAGATAGGCTTTCTCGTTCGTCAGCGAGCCGCTGCCGAGCACGCCGACCGCGTCACGTCCGTACTTCGCCTGCGTTGATTTGCAAGCACTGGCAATCGTCTCCAGGGCGTCATCCCAGTTCACCGGCACGAGCACGCCGCGCGCATTACGCTTGAGCGGTTTCAGCAATCTGTCGGGATGATGCAGCACTTCGGCAGACGTCCAGCCCTTGATGCATAACGAACCCTGATTGACCGGAAATTGCTCATTGCCGTTCACGCGCGGTGGCGCTGACCTTCCGTCAATTGTCATCCCACATTGCAGGGCACAGTACGGACAGTGCGTCGCAACGGGTTCCGGCTTGTAGATTGGCAACGGTTTCACTGTCTGCTCGTCATCAGCTTGCTGTTGAATACACATCTCCCTGCATCTGCACGCCGACCGGGCAGAATAAAAGGGCCATGTTGTGGCGTGCAGTCGCAACGCTCGGCTGCTGCTTGGGCAAGCCTCATACCACAGGCTGTCGACAGCTCGCCGCACAAGAGTCATCTGATTGCGAACAGAGTGAGTTAATCTGGCGGGATGGGATCGATGTCGGAAGATAGGTATTTCTGGCGCGAGCAGGCTTCGTACAAATTTGTACGAAGCGCCAGCCGGTCAGGAAAAGATTTTCGGTAAGAAGAATCAATCGCTCAACTGCGAAACGCGTCGCAATCAAGGGCGTACTTTCTGACCTTGTAACTCAGCACGCGTTCGCTGACCTTGAGCAGCTTCGCCGCCCGGTTGCGATTGCCGCGCGTGGTCCTGAGCGCGTCGCAGATGAGTTCCCTTTCGTAGGCCTCAACGGATTCAAACAGGCTGCCGCCCGCCCGGCTGTTGTCTGGCTCGATGGTTTGCAAGGCGGGTGGCAAGTGGTAGTGATGAATCAGCGGCCCGTCAGCCACGACGACCGCGCGCTCAAGCGCATTTTCCAGTTCGCGCACGTTACCGGGCCAGCCATAAGCTCTCAGCCGTTCCAGCGCCGGTGAAGAAAGCCGGCCGACGTCTTTACCGTGTTCACGCACATACTTTTTCAGGAAGTATTCGGCCAGCAGCGGAATGTCTTCGCGGCGCTCGCGCAGCGCCGGCATCGTGATCGTGAAGACGTTGAGACGATAGTACAGATCCGCGCGAAAGCGTCCGGCGGCGACTTCTTTTTCCAGCTCGCGATGGGTGGCGGCAATCACACGCACATCAACCCGGAGGGTTTCTGTTCCGCCCACGCGCTCGAATTCTCGTTCCTGCAAGACGCGCAACAGCTTGATCTGCACGTTGGCGCTCAGCTCACCGATTTCATCCAGGAACAGGGTGCCGCCTTCAGCCAGTTCAAAGCGTCCCGGCTTGTTGGTGATCGCGCCGGTAAACGCGCCGCGTTCGTGGCCGAACAATTCGGTTTCGATCAAACTTTCAGGCAGGGCCGCACAGTTCACCTTGATGAAGGGCTTGGCGGCGCGCGGCGAATTGATATGCAGCGCGTGGGCGACCAGCTCCTTGCCGGTGCCGGTTTCACCGCTGACGAGCACCGTGGCGCTGGTGCAGGCGACCTGCGCGATCTGTTCGTAGACCTGACGCATCGCGCCGCTGTCGCCGATGAGGCGCGAAAAATCATAGCGTTCGCTCAACTCGGCGCGCAGGTTCGCGTTCTCGTCGAGCAGGCGTTGCGTGGCGGCTTCGATCAGTTGATTGACGGTGAATGCCTGCGCCAGCATCGAGGCCACGACGCGAAACAGATTGAGCAGGCTCTCTTGATTCTGGTCGCGCGGACAGGCGGTCTCCAGACTGAACACGCCAATCGGCTTGTTTGGCTGCAGCAGAATCGGCAAGCAGAGAAAGAACAATGTTTCACCAGAGCGCTGCGCGTCAGCGTGATCCAGCGCCGAACAGGTTCCCTCTTTTTGGCGACCGGCCACCGGCGCCATGAAGTCACAACCTGTTTCGACGACCTGCCGGATCACCGCTTGCCCGGCCGGATACTGGAACCCTTGCAGGAGTTTCCTTTTCCCGCCGGGCAATCCGAACGAAGCCGTGACTTGTAATTCATCCGTCCCGTCTTCAGGACACAGCCAGACTGCGGCGCGAGCGACGCCATATTGGCCCCCCAGGATTTCCAATGCCCGCCGGACGACATTGCCAAAGCCGTCTGTCCCGGCCAGGACCCTGTTTAGTTCTGCAAGTGAATTGAGGATTCCGGCAGGTTGCCCTGATGGCTCAGGCAGGGGGGCTTGTAATCCTCCAATCTCCAATCCTACAAACCTGTCAACTATCTTTGCCTGTTCCCACATTATTGTTGGGCCGTCCATTTGGGGCGAATCAGCAAACAACCACTCTGCAATGATTTATCTCATGCCGGGCGAAGCACCGGCCGCACCACCTGATTCACTTTACAAATTCTGTTCCTGAATTAATCGAAGCGTTCTGCTTTCACCCTAGCAAGCTGGTAAGCGGCGACAAGCGGGGAGAAATCGCTTGAGCAGGCGATTTGTGACCTCTATTCGCTGAGATTCTCGCCAAGGAGTTCTACCCGGAATTCTCGGCGACGGACCTGGTGAATTTGCCGAACTACCACGTCTACCTCAAGCTGATGATCAACGGCGAGGTCTCCCGGCCGTTCAGCGCCGAAACGATTGCTCGTCGGGAATGAGAGGCAACACTATTCGCCTCGCCCCAGTGTTCGTGCTGGCTCGACAACTGCTGGATCCGGAACTGCCCAGTCACCACTTCTCCTTTACACCCGCGCTACAGGGGTGTAACCTATGTGCGTTTTTCAATCGGCCCCGTTCCGCGCGCCCAACTCCTCAGCACTTGAGTGAGCGCGTCAAACATCAAGCCAAGGGACAATTAGTGCGCAGCAGTTCTTGACCAGTGCCATTAAGGACACTATCTCCTCACCCTTGAATCAGCTTTGCGGGCCCGCGAAGCTCACGGAGGAAAGCCCATGTCACATCGTGGTGATCTGACCGAACGCATGATTCTCATCCCGCTGAAACTCGCCGAGCGGCCACACACGCAGCGGGAGTTGGCTGAAATCTTCGACATCAGTGGTAAGACTATCTGGCGCGACATGACCCTCCTGTCGAAATACTATCCGATCAGCGAGGAACTGGACGGGCACGAGATCCAATACCGTTTCCTTGACGGATACGAATACCGCTCGCCGAACTTCACCCCGACCGAACTGGCGACCCTCCTGCTCGCGCAAGAGTCGATTGCGGCGACCGGGCTGACCGCCTTCGGGACGCCCTTCGCCGGCTACGGCCGCGCGTTGCTGGCAAAAGTCCGCGCCGCACTGCCGCCCTCGCTGCGCGACAAGCTCGACGCGCTGGCCAAAATCTTCGGCACCGCTGCTGTGCCGGCCAAGGACTACGCCCCGCACGCCGAAACGATTGACCAGTTGACCACGGCCGCCGTCGCCTGCCGCCGCGTCCGACTCCACTACCACACGCTCCACAGTGGTGAGGTGGGCGAACGCGACTTCGACCCCTACGCCGTCTACTTCGACCCTGACGGCGCGACGCTGAAAACCATCGGCCTCGACCACCGGACCGGCCAGATCAGACCTTTTTCGATTGACCACATCCGGTCGCTCAGTGAAACCGGCGAAACCTTCCCCCGCCCGCCCGACTTCGACCTGCGAGCGTTCCTCACCGAAAACTGCTTCAACGGCATCCACGGCGAGCCGATCACCGTGCAATTACGCGCCTACGGTGTCACCGCCCGCATCTTCGCCGAACGCCGCTTTCACCCCTCGCAGCGCCTGATTGAGAGCACGGCGAGCGCTGCCGGTCAGGAAGAAACGACGACCATCGAGCTGCGCGTCGCCAGCGGGCGCGGCCTCGTCCGCTTCATCCTCAGTTGGGGGCCGGAAGTGGAAGTGCTCGACCCGCCCGCGCTCCGCCAGGAGGTCGCGGAAGCCCATCGGCGCGCCCTCACGCGCTTTGGCGAGGTCAAATGAAATTTTTTTCGAGGGGGGCCGGAGCCTTTCCCTTACTTGTCCACCAACTGCGGTAGGTTGCTCGCAGCAAAGATGAGGAGGTGAAGAGATGACCTACGTTGAACTCCAGTTCCCGGTCATGGGGACTACCCTGCCGTCCGATCACGGCTACGCGCTGTACGGGGCGATTTCAAAAGTTATCCCCGAAGCACACGGCGCTGACTGGCTGGCGGTGGAGACAGTGCCGGGTGTGGCGCGTGGCGACGGCACAACCCAAGTCGGCGAAAGGGCAACCTTAAGATTACGGCTCCCGCAGGATCGTGTGCCGCTAATGCTCAAGCTGGTGGGCAAACGGCTCGAAGTAGGTGGCCGTGATATTCGCTTAGGTGCGCCGCAAATCTTCCTACTTAAACCGTCGCTCCAACTTTATGCCCGTATCGTAACAATAAAGGGTTTCACCGAGCCGGAGCCGTTCCTCGATGCCATTTGCCGTAAGCTAGACGAGATGGGCGTCAGAGGAGAGCCAGTCGTTGGCCCTCGCCGGGTAGTAAAAGTCGGCAATCACACCATTGTCGGTTTCGCGCTGGCAATCCACGAGTTGAGTGACGAAGGCTCACTGCTGTTACAGGAACGCGGGTTGGGCGGCAGACGGCGGATAGGGTGCGGATTCTTCAACCCGATTGCGATTGATCGTGTGATCGGCGAGCCGCCCAAACGGATGCTCAAAGAATCGGAGAGGATGAGATGAAGCCAGCTACAACACCGACAAAACTACTGGCCAAAAGCCGCCGCAACAACCGGGAGCTTTCGCTGGAGCAACACCTACGCGACACAGAAGACGCCGCTTGGCGAATCTTTCGGCTTGATGGACGCTGGGGGCAGAACTGGTGTCGCTTCTTCAAGCTGAACGACGCTGAAGCGCAAGAGCGATTCCTGCTCAACTTGCGCGTCGCCGCGCTCTTCCACGACATTGGCAAAGCGAATGAAGACTTTCACCGCGCGGTGACGGAGAAAGGCTTCGTAACGCAAACGCTGCGGCACGAACACCTCAGCGCATTGCTCTTGTGTTTGCCGGGGGTGCGGCAATGGCTGGCGCAAAACAATCTGCTCAACGTGGATGTGGTGACGGCAGCAGTTTTGTCGCATCATCTAAAAGCTGCGTTGGATGGTGATTGGAAATGGTGTCAGCCGCGCACCTTGAAGAGTTCACTGAAGCTTTACTTACAGCACACGGAGGTTGGCGCGATTCTTCAACGCATCAAAGAGGCTGCCGAGCTTCCAGAAATCCCGGAACTACCCAAAGTGGATTGGGCGAATCAGGAGCCTTGGGTGGAAGCGTTTAAGTTTGGAAAGGCGAGGGCCGTGCGTTTCAGACTTGAGGCCAAACGCGATCCGAAAAAACTGGCGTTGCTGCTTGCCGTCAAAGCCGGCGTGATCGTCGCCGACTCCGCAGCATCAGGCTTGTTCCGCGAAGATCACAATCTTGAAGAATGGATTGAAAAGATCGTTCACGACAAAGCGATCAGCGATGAAGAGGTAGCAGACAAAATTCTCAATCCACGAGCAGAACAGATCAGCAAGAATCGCGGCACTCCGTTCAGCTTGCGCCCATTTCAACAGAAGACCGCTGAACAAGGCTCGCGCGTCTTGTTGCTGGCCGCCTGCGCAGCCGGAAAGACTATTGCCGCCTGGAAGTGGGCAGAAGCTCAGGCGCGGAAATACAAAATCGGCAGAGTCTTATTTCTCTATCCAACCAGAGGCACGGCCACCGAAGGCTTTCGCGATTATGTCGGCTGGGCGCCGGAGGCTGAAGGCGCGTTGGTTCACGGCACATCGCGTTACGAGCTTGAGGCAATGTCATCCAATCCCAGCGATGCCATCAAAGGCAAAGATCACAGCCTGAAAGAAAATGAAGAGCGGCTATACGCGCTCGGTTTGTGGGGACGCCGTTATTTCAGCGCGACCGTGGATCAGTTTCTTGGCTTTCTGGAACACAGCTACACGAGCTTGTGTTTGTTGCCGATGGTCGCCGACAGCGCGTTGATCATTGACGAAGTTCACAGCTTCGATCAGCGGATGTTCGATTGCCTGATTGCATTTCTGCAAAACTTCGACGTGCCGGTGCTGTGCATGACGGCGACACTGCCGCCCGTTCGCCGCCGGCAATTGGAAGAGGCAGGGCTCAAAGTTTATCCGGCGTCAGATGATTCAGAGCTTCAAAAGCTGGAGAGCCACCCGCGTTATCGCCTGGAACCGGTTGCCGACACCAACGAAGCGATGGCTCGCGCGATTGAAGCCTATCGCAACGGCCAGCGCGTCTTGTGGGTCGTCAATCGCGTCGCTGAATGCCAGCGATTGGCGAAGCTCTTGGAAGCTGCGCTCGGCGTCAAGGTGCTTACCTATCACAGCCGCTTTCGCCTGATGGATCGCAAAGACGTTCACGCTAAAACAGTGGAGGCTTTTCAGCAAAGAGAAGTGCCCGCGATTGCCGTGACCACACAAGTATGCGAGATGAGTTTGGACCTGGACGCCGACGTGTTGATTTCAGAAGTCGCGCCAATCTCTTCGTTGGTGCAACGTTTTGGGCGAGCCAACAGGAAACTCGATGGCAAGCCGCCAGACTTTCGAGCGCGCTTGCTCACTTACCAGCCGGAAAAAGCATTGCCGTATGACAAGCATGAGCTTGAAGCGGCCACAACTTTTCTTGCCGAATTCGGTTCAAGCGATGTCAGCCAGAGTCAATTTGCAGAGGCGTTGGAACGACACGCGATTGGCGAACCGCTCTCCGACGGCAGCGCGCGTTTTCTGGAAAGTGGCTATTTCGCGGTACGCGGCGAATTCCGCGACATAGACGAAGTCGCTCTGCCGTGCGTACTGACGACCGATCTGGACAAGGTGAAAGTCCTCGTGAAAGCGCACGAGCCTTACGACGGCTTCATTGTTAACGTGCCGAAGAGCCACGTGCTCAAACTCGAAGACGAAGAGCGTCCCAAGTGGCTGCCGAAGTACCTGAAGCTAGCAGATGGCAATTCATATAGCCACGAACGTGGCTTTTTGACGGAGTAACAACAATGGCAGGAAAGAAAACCAAACAAACAGAAGCCACGCCGGAAGTATTGGAACTCAACTACCAACTTGCCGAGCTTCCGTCATCACAACATCGCGCCGGATTGGCGGGATTGGTGCTGATGGTGGATTGGCTGAAGCGCCAACCGAACAAACAGGGCATCTGCGAGATTGAACGCACGGCACACAACGCGACGTTGCGCATCAACCAGCAAGGGCTGGAAGATTTGTTTAATGAAGTCTACGCCGCATCGTTGGAAGAACAGGTGTCTACGAGGTTACGAGAGAAAAGCCGCACTAAAGAAATCATTCCGCCGCTACGTGAGGAAAAGAGACAGCAACTCGACCCCAAGACGGGCAAATCAAAAGAGAAGACGATCTACATTTACGAAGACCCCATTCCGAAAGGGGCCTTTCTGCTTCGCAATGATCCAAGTGCTGACGGCAAGAACGGCCTATGGATCAAGCTCTGGCGCGATGTGATTTGGAACATCTTTAGAGGCAAACCAGCGACCCGCAGACCGTTTGCAGATCGAGCTAAAGGCGCTCAACCAGATGACACGGGAGAAGTTTGGGAAGACTTGATTAGACCCTGGGAGCATACGGTAAAGCTCCCCAGCACATATTTCATCGGAGCACAGGAGATCAACGCGGAAGATGTTCCTTTCAGAGATCGAGCGAGATACCAGTTCTTATTACGTTTCTGGCCTTTTACCGTGCAGATCTACGTCCCGCTAGTTTTGAACAACAAAGACGAACTTGAATTTCCTGGATACGTGCTTGCAATCCCCGACGTAGCCAATCTTGAGGTGTTCTGCGAAGAGTTTCCAGTGGTTCTTCGTAATCGCAGCCCTGAGCCGTTCCGGCCTCGACCATATCGCCCAAGTGACTGTGTTGTTGATCTAGCAATCGAAGGCGCTCTCGACACACTCAAGCGCCTAAAGGATCGCCTGACCGAATTATCTGGTGAGCTTTCGATTAGTGATTTAGTGCTCGGAATCGATGTCGCTCACGTTGAGAAGCAAGGCAACAACATCCGATTACTGGGCAGTACCCGGCTCGACCCCGAAGCCGCGATGATTGACGAGTACGCCCAGTTCCGCAACAGCCTTTGGAATCCACTCTTTCGCAAACAAAGGCTCTTGAATCTGGTCAATCTCCGAGATTGGCACATGGGATTCGATAGGCTAATGTGCTGTCTTCCCTATAAACAAACTATCGGCAATGCGACTTTCCGCCGCGATGCGAGAAAGTCTTTTCCAGCAGAGGAAGAAACTATGAATGGAGAAAACGCACCTGATGTCACAACCACCGACGCGCCGCCGAGCAAGGAGGTTTTGGTCTATCGCATCGTCGGTGTTTACCTCAGTAGCAAACTTAAGTCGAAATACGACCTGGAATGGAAACAGGAGTGGCGCAGCGTGAAAGACCCAAAGAATAAACCCGATGGCATGAAGGATTACCAGGAGAAACGCGAAAAGCTCGCACGCGAAGCCTTTTTTGCCATTCGCAGTCGCACAGGTCAGGACTTCATTGACTACTTCGCTTCGACACTCTGTTCGGTGCCACAGAGGAGAGATGAACGAAGCTACGTAGCTTTGACTGAAGCCCTGCTTAACAACACGGACGAAATTCGGGCATTAACGATGCTCGCGCTTTCCGCCCGCAGTTAGACCTAATTGATCAAACGGAGGAAATCATGAACGCAAACAAGAATCTGTTCGCCACGGTTTTGACTTACGCCGCGCCCAGTTCCAACTATCGCGGCGAGAGCGAAGAGAACCGCACTGTGCTGCAAAAGATCACGAAGGGCGGTAAGGAGTACCCGATCATCAGCCCGGAATCTATGCGCAATGCGTTGCGCGAGATGCTGCAAGCCGTTGCGCCTTACAACCGTACGCGTTTGCATAATGAAGACCAACTGGCTGTGGAATTCAAAGAGTTTCCTGACCCGGAAAAGTACGCCGACGACTTTTTCTTTGGTTACCTGGTCACTGAGAAAAAAGCTGTTGAGCAAAACAAGGGTAAGCCGGTCAAGCGAGACAGCGTCTTTCGCATGAACATGGCTGTCTCACTGACACCGTACAAATTCAACGCGGTCTTCCATCAATCACCGCAAAGCAAATTGAGCGAAGCAAAGAATTCAGGGCTATTTCACCGCGAAGTTGCACACACGGCTTATCAGTATCCATTTGCACTCGCGCAACGCGATTGCCTAGCGGTCAAAGACGGCTCAACCTGGACTCCGGTCAAAGACGGCGCAACCTGGACGAAGGCCTTGCTTACAGCTATCGGCCAATTGAGCAACGTCGCGGGCGGGCACGCGCGCAGCCTTTACGAGATGGCTCCGGCCAGCATCGTCGCGCGCCTGACGCCGAGCCTGGTCGCCGGATACGACACGTATGGCTTCGATGAAAAGGGCGGTTTCGCCGAACTCAGTCGTATCAAAGAAAACGATCTGCCGGGCGGTGAATTCTGGATAGGCGGTGAGATCATGCGGAAGATGGCGGCGGATGAGCGTGCGCGATTCGAAGCCGAAAAGGTGAAGCTCTACGACAATCCGCAACGGCTGCTCGCGGATTTGGCCGAAGCGTTTTTGCAATAAGAGGAAACCACGATGGAAACGATGTGGCTGCGTGTGCGCGCGCCGTTTGCGGCGTTTCGCGGGTTTCAAGCAGGCGTGTACCGGGCGACCAGCCCGGTGATGCCGCCTTCGACGGCTTACGGGTTGATCCTCAATCTGGCGGGCATTGAGATGCGCGGGCCGATGACTGGCGTAACGACGGAAATCCGCGACGGCTTGCCGAGGTTGCGCCTAGCGGTCGGCGCAATCTCGTCGCCGGAGAGGTCCACGATCTATCAGCAACTGCACAGCTATCCTGTTGGCAATGACGACAGGGTCAAAAAGTTCAGAGCTTTTACTAAAGGGCAGAAATTTTGGCTTATCCCTGTTCGCCGCGAAATTCTGGTCGGCTACGACGGGATGATCGGTGTGCAGGTTGAAGAAAATGAAATCTTCGAGCGTGTGCGGAAGGGGCTGCGCGGCGAAACAAGTTCGCCGCGCTACGGCCTGCCTTTCGCAGGTGATAACAACCTGCTGATTGATCGAATCGACAGCCTAGCCGAACCGCCCGTGACGACTCGCTGGTACACACTTGTGCAACCGAACGATCCTCCGCGCAAAGGCTCTTGTCGCTTGACGGTTGGCATCAATCGCATTGACAACAGCAGGACAACGAGTTTCCTTTACGCCCCGTTGGCTGAAGGAATGAGTCTGCCACCGGAAAGCGCTTGGACGTGGACACCTACAGGATAGCAGGTCGTTAATGGCAGGCGCGCGGCACTGATTGTCCACCAGATGAAAGTATGAGTGTCGAGCAGCAGCCTCATACGCGACCTGCCCAGAATTCATCCGGCAGCGGAGCGTCAAAGTCATCGCTCATCCAGCCCTGCCCTTCGCACAGTCCGGCGATGCGCGGCGCGGCAGGCGTGACGGGGATGAGGCGGGCGATGGGCTGGCCGTTATCCTCGAACACTACCTCATCGCCGGCAGCGACCTGCGCGAGCAGTTCCGGGAGCGGCGGTGGCTGGTTGATGTCAATCGTTTTGGTGCTCATCGTATCGCAGTCTAAGTCACCTCTGGGGGTGAATCAAGATGTAATCGAGGCTGCGGGAAAACAGAAGGAGCGGTTTTATGAACAGCTTGCGTGTCCAGTCACTTCATGCCCTCACCTACTGCGAACGTCTCTTTTACTTGGAAGAGGTCGAGAGAATACGCCTGGCCGATGCCGCAGTCTACGCGGGCCGCACGCTCCACGTCGAGTTGGAGCGCGAGGAGGAGGGCGAGTGGCATAAGCTCGATCTTGAATCCGAGCGGCTGGGGTTGCGGGGCCGGGTGGATTGTCTGCGGCGGCGCGATGGCTCGCTCATTCCCTATGAGCATAAGCGCGGGCGGGCGGCGCGTGAGGGATGGGGCAGGGGGGCGAAGGCTGGTTCCTCGGCAGGGAGGGGTGCGGCTGCCGCCTGGCCGAGCGATAAAATTCAGGTGGTCGCGTACGCGATGTTGATTGAAGAGATGACGGGGCAGGCTATCCCGGAGGCTCGCGTGCGTTACCACCGCGATAATGTCACGGTGCGGGTGCCTGTGGATGACGCGGCTCGCGCGGAGGTGATGCGGGCGATTGACCGCGCCCGCGAGCTGGCGACTTCGGTCGAGCGCCCGCCAGTGACAACTAACGAGCGGCTGTGCGCGAAGTGCTCGCTGGCGCCGGCTTGTTTGCCGGAGGAGGCCCGCCGCGCCGGGGAGATGGGGCAGACCTTCGATGACAGCGCCCTGGCCGAGCCTGGAGAGATCGAAGATGAGATCGAAGACGCCCCCGCGACACTCACGGTCGAGGCGGGTGATGGGCTCGATGGGGCAAGCGGTGAGGCTTTGGCAGAGGAGGCGGCGGGAGCATTGTTGGCGGGGAAGGTGGAGTCTGTTTCGCCGAAGCCGGTAGTGCGGCTCTTTCCGGCCGATGACCGGCGGCAGGCGCTGCACGTGGTGACGCCGGGGGCGAAGGTCGGGCGGGCAGGAGATCAGATCGAAGTGACGGTGCCGGATGAGCCGCGCCAGCGCCACCCGGTGCGCGAGGTCGGGCAAGTCGTCCTGCACGGGTTCGCCCAGATCACCACTCAGGCGCTCAGGCTCTGCGCCGACAAGGATGTCGCGGTCCACTGGGTGACGCAGGGCGGCAGCTACATCGGGTCTTTCTCCTCGGGGGCGGGGTCGGTGCAGCGGCGCATCCGGCAGTACCGGGCGCTGAGCGAGACGGAATTCTGCCTCGGCCTCACACGGCGGCTGGCCGAAGCGCGGATCGCCTCGCAGCTCCGCTTTCTGTTGCGGGCGAGCCGGGGCCAAGACCGCGGCGGCAGCGGGGTCGGTGATTCGATTGACGGGATGCGCAAGCTATTCCCGGCGCTGAAGCGGGCCGCGAGCGCCGATGAAGTCAGGGGCGTGGAGGGGCGGGCCGGGGCGCTCTACTTTGAGGCGCTGCCCGCGCTGATCGATGAAGGGGTGGATGCGGCGATGAGGCCGGACGGGCGGAGTCGGCGCCCCCCGCGCGACCGGTGCAATGCGCTACTGGGGTTCGGCTACGCGCTGCTGCTGAAGGATGTCATGTCGGCCATTCTCGTCGTGGGGTTGGATCCAGCGCTCGGCTTCTATCACCGACCGCGGAGTCAGGCGCACCCGCTGGCGCTTGACCTGATGGAGTTGTTCCGGGTAGCGATGGTGGACCTGCCGGTGGTCGCTTCGATCAATCGGCGCCAGTGGGACGTGGACGGAGACTTCAGCGTAACGGGCCAGCAGGTGTGGCTGTCGGATGTGGGGCGGGCCAAGTTGATCGAGATTTACGAGCGGCGGAAGTCGGACGTCTGGAAGCACCCAATGTTAGGATACTCGCTGAGCTACGCGCGACTCATCGAGTTGGAGGCCCGGTTTCTGGAGAAGGAGTGGACCGGGGAGCCGGGGTTATTTGCGCGGATGCGGTTGAGGTGAGAAAGATGGGGCAGCAAACACTGTGGTATCTTGTGGCCTATGACATCCGAGAGCCGAAGCGCTGGCGGCGGGCCTACCGGATCCTGCGCGGCTACGGACGGCCGTTGCAGTATTCGCTGTTCCGCTGCCGGCTCGGGCCGACCGAAGTCGAGCGGCTGCGCTGGGAGTTGGAGCGGGTATTGACGGACGAAGACGCGCTGCTATTTATTGGGCTATGCACAGGCTGTGTGGAGCGCATCAGCGCACGCAACCGTGAGGGGGTATGGGATAAACAGGAGAGCGGATTCCGTTTAGCGTAATGCGTCTCACCCACTAGCCGGCAACTGCGGGAAATCGGCAAGCACCTGAGCATGTTTGGCTGTGCTCGACGCTAATTCGAGTCAAGTGGGAATCCAGCAAAGAGTTAGCAAGGCAGTAAGCTTTTGGTCGAGCTTGAAAAGGAGGAAATGGTTGATAAATAGGCTGAATAACACTTTTCTTGCGGTGCCAGGAGAAATACCAAAGGCCGTTGGGCTCAGGATCCTGACTACTGAATGCGTAAGGATGATGCTTAAAGGGCTTTTTTAGCCGCAGTGAGATTACCTGTGATGCCGAGAGGCGTTGAGCACTTAATAGGTATCAAAGATGCGCCCCTTTCCTTTTGTGAGATTACCTGTGATGCCGAGAGGCGTTGAGCACTTGTCCAGTTCGTAGTAAATTTGCGAGACTGGCGCGTGAGATTACCTGTGATGCCGAGAGGCGTTGAGCACGAGGGAGAGATGAAAAAGAAATGTGATCTAGGAATGCGTGAGATTACCTGTGATGCCGAGAGGCGTTGAGCACGTTCCAATCCCGGTTTGCGCTAACTGAGCCAACTGGGTGAGATTACCTGTGATGCCGAGAGGCGTTGAGCACAGTAGGCCGGAACTTTTTGGGTCGGTGATGGGACCGCGTGAGATTACCTGTGATGCCGAGAGGCGTTGAGCACTCCATCATCGCCTGGAGATATTCAATCGTCTTCTTCTGTGAGATTACCTGTGATGCCGAGAGGCGTTGAGCACCCTTCGCGGCTGTCCCTGCGGACGCCCGTTGCGATCGTGAGATTACCTGTGATGCCGAGAGGCGTTGAGCACACGGGATGTTATGGCAAGGAGAAAGGAGGGTGCCGGGTGAGATTACCTGTGATGCCGAGAGGCGTTGAGCACCCGTGATGTTCTAAGCTCATCCGGGTTGAGGAAATCCTGGCGGCTATCGAGAGATCGTGTCCCGCTTGACAAGAGTCGAAGTAGTGAGTGAGCCAAAGTCGGTCCCCCAGTAGTTAATTACCATGGGGTGACAAAATGGAGGCTGCACGCTGTCCCAGGAGGTTGCCATCAGCTATACTCGCCAGGGCACTGTTAGGGCACAGCAAGGGCTAAAACCCTACAAAATCAGCCTGAATTGAGACAGCTAAACTATTGAAAGCAAAGCGCGGGCAAAGTAATTATTGATCGTAAACTTAGACGCTACGGGCGAGCTTAAGCTGTCAGCCTAATCCTTTTAGCTCATGTCCAGGACAGCTTACTGGAACTGATGAATGAGGCCATTGTCGGCTTTTGAAGGGAAGGGAGACTGGGATGACGCCTGAAGAGATGGAGAAGACGATGCGGTTCATCGTGGAGCAGCAAGCGCAGTTGACGGCTCAAGTTGCTCAAATAGCTGCCGCCCAGGCTCGCCACGAAGCGCGCGTGGAAAGGTCCGAGGAATCGTTTCAATTACTCGTCCAACTCGCCAAAGCGCAGGAGTCTCGCAGCGCCCGCCTCGAAGAAGCCTTCGCGACGCTGGTAGAATTGGCCAAGCACACTGACGAGCGGCTTGATACGCTGACCGACCGCAGCACCCGCCTTGAAGAAGCCTTCGCGACGCTGGTGGAGTTGGCCAAATACACTGATGAACGTCTTGACGCGCTCGCCAAAGCGCAGGAGTCTCGCAGCGCCCGCCTCGAAGAAGCCTTCGCGACGCTGGTGGAGTTGGCCAAGCACACTGACGAGCGGCTTGATACG
>Ga0207646_10001876_pt1 | contig 25349 bp, 24 predicted proteins | sample KBSK5502metaG_FD_184343 | JGI IMG/M metagenome (GOLD analysis project Ga0207646, IMG submission 184343) | Corn, switchgrass and miscanthus rhizosphere microbial communities from Kellogg Biological Station, Michigan, USA - KBS K5-50-2 metaG... | ecosystem: Host-associated > Plants > Roots >...
CGGCTGGCGAACCGCTTGCCCACGCTGAACCAGGTGAACCGCCAGCAGATCGACCTGCTGCGGCGCCATCGCGCGACGGCGGCCGACAAGCCGCTGGAGGACGAGCTCGCGGCACTCCTGTTGTCCATCAATTGCATCGCGGCGGGGTTTGGCACTACGGGGTGAAGCATCGTGCAACGTGTAACGTGTAACGTGTAACTATATTTTCCAGCATGCACGACACCCTCTACTTCACCGATCACCACTTTCAAGTGCGCGACATGGTGCGCGACTTCGCGCAGCAGGTCGTGAAACCGAGCGCCCGCCGCTACGACCTAGCGAGCGAGTTCCCTTGGGATAACGTGCGACAGATGGCCGACCTCGGCCTGTTCGGCATTCCGTGGCCGGAGGAGCTGGGAGGGTCCGGCATGGACTACCTCTGCTACATCATGGTGATCCACGAGCTCGCGAAGGTCGACGCGAGCCACGCCATCACCGTGAGCGCCCATACGACACTGGGCACGTCGCCCATCATGGACTTCGGCACACCGGAGCAGAAACAGCGCTACGTGCCGCTCCTCGCCGCCGGGAAGGTCTTGGGCGGGTTCGGGCTGACCGAGCCCGGCGCGGGGTCGGACGCCGGGGGCACGAGCACCGTGGCGGAGGAGAAAGGCGACCATTACGTCCTGAACGGCTCCAAGATCTTCATCACCCATGCGGGCGTCGGCGAAATCTTCGTCGTGACCGCGCGAACCGATCCCGCCGCCCAAAAGACCCGGGGCATCACCGCATTCATCGTGACCAAGGACACCACCGATCTCGAGGAAGCGAAACGGGTCGGCGTGGGCCACCATGCGGCGCTCCCCAAGTGTCGCGGCGTGATGGCGGCGAAGAAGGAGGACAAGCTCGGCTGGCGGGCGTCGGATACCCGTGAGCTGGTGCTGCAGGACGCGATTGTCCCGAAGGAGAACGTCCTCGGGCCCGTGAACAACGGCTTCCGGCAGTTCCTCCACACCCTGGACGGCGGTCGCATCGGCCTGGGGGCGCTCGCGCTCGGCATCGCCGAAGGCGCGCTCGAGGAATGTCTCCGCTATACGACGACCCGGCGGCAATTCGGCAAGCCGATCGCCAGCTTCCAGGGCGTCCACTTCGCGCTCGCCGACATGGCGACCGAAATCGAGGCGGCCAAGCACCTCGTGTATCACGCGGCGTGGCTCAAGCAGCACCGCCGGCCGTTCAAGCAGGAGGCGGCGATGGCGAAGCTCTTCGCCTCCGAGCTCGCCATGCGCGCCACCACCAAGGCCGTCCAACTGCACGGCGGCTACGGCTATACGACGGATTATCCGGTCGAACGGATGATGCGGGACGCGAAGATCTGCGAGATCGGCGAAGGCACGAGCGAGATCCAACGCATCGTGATTGCGCGCCAGCTCCTGGGAGACCTGGTGGACTAGTTCCGCTACGGCGCGGTCATCCCGAGATTCCGAACGAGAAACGCAAGTCGATCCGCCTGCTCCTCGATGAGCTTGCTGGTCGGCTTCCCAGCCCCATGACCCGCCTTCGTCTCGATCTCGATCAACACCGGCTGTGACCCCGCCTGCGCTGCCTGGAGCGCCGCCGTGAACTTGAAGGAGTGCCCCGGCACGACGCGATCGTCGTGATCGGCGGTGGTGACCAGCGTGGCCGGGTAGCGCGTGCCCGCCCTGATGTTGTGCAACGGCGAGTACTTGTAGAGATAGGGGAACTGCGCCGCGCTGTCCGCCGAGCCGTAGTCCGTCACCCACGCCCAGCCGATCGTGAACTTGTGGAACCGCAGCATGTCCATGACCCCCACGGCGGGCAGAGCCGCGCCGAACAGCTCCGGGCGCTGTGTGATGACGGCGCCCACGAGCAGGCCGCCGTTCGACCCGCCGGCGATCGCGAGCTTGGCGGGAGACGTGTAGCGCTGGGCGATCAGGTACTCCGCCGCGGCAATGAAGTCGTCGAACACGTTCTGCTTCTTCTCGTGCATGCCGCCCTGATGCCACTCCTCACCGTATTCCCCGCCGCCGCGCAGGTTGGGCACCGCGTACACGCCGCCCATCTCCAGCCACACCAGCATCGCGACGGAGAAGCTCGGCGTGAGGCTGATGTTGAAGCCGCCGTACCCGTAGAGGTACGTCGGATTCGAGCCGTCGAGCGTGAGTCCCTTCTTGTACGTGATGAACATGGGGACCCGCGTGCCGTCCTTGCTGGTGTAAAACACCTGCTTCGTCTCGAACCGGGACGGATCGAAGTCGATGGTGGGCGCCTTGAAGACACTCGTCGCGCCGCTCTTGAAGTCGTAGCGGAAGATCGTGGTGGGATAGAGGAAGGACGTGAAGGCGTAGAACATCTCGTCGTCCTTGCGCTCGCCACTGATAGACCCGATCGACCCGAGCGTGGGAAGCTCCAAGTCCTTCAGCATCCTCCCATCAAGCGTGAAGAGGCGCAGCCGGGAGGAGGCATCGTGCATGTAGTTCGCCACGAACGTGTCGTGGATGATTCGCACCCCCTCGAGCACGTCCTGCCCCTGGGGAATGACCTCCCGCCACCGCCCGCGCTCGGGATGGCGCGTGTCGATGGCGATGACGCGTTTGCGGGGAGCGTCGAGGTCGGTGAGGAAATAGAACACGGGGCCGTCGTTCCCCACGAACGCGTAGCTCGCATCGAAATCGTCCAGGAGCCGCACCACCTCGCCGGTGATCTGCGGATGCCTCGGATCCTTCAGGTCGCGGAAATAGACGCGGTTCCGCCGGTCCGTCCCGAGCCAGACGGTGAGCACGGCGTAGCGGCCGTCGTCCGTCACCTCGGCGTTCATCCCCCAGTCGGGCTGGTCGGGCCGCTCGTACACGAGCACGTCCTGCGCCTGATCCGTGCCGAGGCGATGGTAGTAGAGCCGCTGGAAGCGGTTCACGTCGGTGAGCGCCTTGTCGGTCGGCTCCGGGTAGCGGCTGTAGAAAAAGCCCGTCCCATCCTTCGTCCACGACGCTCCGGAGAACTTGATCCACTTGAGATGATCGGGCAGGTCGCGCGCGGTAACGACGTCGCGCACGCGAAACTCCTCCCAGTCGGACCCGCTCGCTGCCGTGCCGTACGCGAGCAACCGCCCGTTGTCGGAGACCGCCAGTGTCGAGAGCGCCACGGTCCCGTCTTCGGAAAGCATGTTCGGATCGAGCAGCGTCTCGGGACTCGCCTCGAGCGACGCCTGCTTGTATAGGACCGACTGATTCTGCAGCCCGTCGTTCTTGAGGAAGAAGTAGCGCCCCGCCTTCCGGAACGGCGCGCCGTACTTCGGATAGTTCCAGAGCTTCGTGAGCCGCTCGCGGATCGTGGCGCGCGCGGGGATCTCCGCGAGATAGGCGGCGGTCAGCCGGTTCTGCGCCTCGATCCAGGCGCGGCTTTCACGCGAGTCCGGGTCCTCGAGCCAGCGGTAAGGATCCGCGACTCGGGTCCCGTGGTAATCGTCGACGACATCGCTCTTGCGAGCGGCCGGATACTGGAGCGTCTGGGCCGGAGCGGGCACCGCGCTCGTGAACATGCCTGTCAGGAAGAGACCCCCCGCGAGGGAACGAACGAGAGAAGTGGTCATTTGTCTGATAAATCTCGGGACTGTTGACGTAAGTTGCAAGCCCACTTATATTTAGGCATGCATTGGATGTCGGGTCTGTCTGCCCTTCGTGGCATCATCCCCACGCCGTCAGTGGGCGACCGGTCCAATCGGTTCAGCTCATCCTCAGCCGATCTGCTTGGCATGAGTTCTTGCTGGAACAATCGTAGGATCCCGACCGGCTGTTGGCCGACCGGGGTCGAGGGCACTTGCTTTGAAACGGGAAATTCTCATCAGCGGGACCGCACGCGAGACGCGCGTCGCGATCCTGGAGGACGACCGCCTTGTTGAGCTCTTGGTGGATCGTCCGGATGCCCGCCGCATGGTGGGCGACATCTACCTCGGCACGGTCGAGGCCGTGCTTCCGGGGATACAGGCCGCGTTCGTCAACATCGGAGCGGAAAAGAGCGCCTTTCTCCACGCCTCGGATCTGATCGAGGCGGAAGACGAAGACGAGGCGTCCGATCACGACGACGACAACGGCAATGGTGGCGGGAGCGGCGCGGGGAACGGCGGCACCCGCCCGGCCCGGCGCCGGCTGCCCAACATCGCGGACGAGCTGAAGCGCGGCGAAGCCAGAATCGTCCAAGTCATCAAAGAACCGATCGGCACCAAGGGACCGCGCGTCACCGCGCAGATCTCTCTCGCCGGGCGGTTCCTCGTTTATATGCCGTTCGCCTCCAAAGTCGGCGTCTCCCGCAAGATCGAAAACAGAGAACAACGCGCCAAGCTGCGCGAGATGGTCTCGAAGCTCGTTCCCAAGGATCCGGGCGCGGGCGGATGGATCATCCGCACCGTCGCCGAGGACCTGACGGAGCAGAGCTGCAAGCGGGAAATCGAGCACCTCTACGGCTTGTGGAAGAAAATCAAGCGCAAGTCGGGCTCGGTCCGGGCGCCCGCCCTGCTGCAACGGGAGACATCGCTCACGCGCGGCATCATTCGCGACCTCTTCTCGGACAAGGTCGACTCGCTGCTCGTCGATTCGAAGGTCTTGCATACCGAGGTGGTGCAGTACCTGAAGCAGATCGACCCCGACTTGCTCGACCGGGTGAAGCTGTATCAGGCCGAGACCGCGCTGTTCGACGAGTACGACATCGAAGCGGAAATCCGCAGTCTCTTCAAACCGCGGGTGGAGCTCCCGACCGGGGGCTACCTGATCATCCAGCCGACCGAGGCTCTCACCTCGATCGACGTGAACACGGGTCGCTACACGGGCAAGAAGGACCCCGAGAGCACCATCCTGAAGACCAACGTCGAGGCGGCGCGGGAGGTGGCGCGCCAGCTGCGGCTGCGCGACATCGGCGGCATCATCGTCGTGGACTTCATCGACATGGAGTCCCGCGGCAACCGGGACAAGGTGCTCCAGGAGCTGCGCGCCCACTTGGGACGCGACCGCGCGCGCACCAAGGCCTTCGCAGTATCCGAGCTGGGCCTGATCGAGATGACGCGACAGCGGGTGCGCCCCTCGCTGTGGCAGTCGATGACCGCGGAGTGCCCGACCTGCCATGGCACGGGGCGCGTGTTCCGTCCCGAGGTCGTGGTGCGGCGCATGGAGCGCTCGCTCAAGCGGGCCGGTGCGGAGCACAAGGAGCGCCAGCTCGCCGTGCGGCTGCATCCCGATGTCGCCCTATACCTCGTGGAGCAGGAGCCTAACTTCTTGCGCCAGCTCGAGAAGCAAACGGGACTCGAGCTCGAGGTGCGGGATGACCCGATGATGCGGCTCGATGAATTCCGGATGATGGCCAAGCCGGCGGGCCGAGACGTCACGGAGCTGTATGCGGTGGCTTGACGGAACTCCAAGTGCTGATTAGAGTTCGCGCCCTATGAGTTATGCCATCTTCTCGACCGGTGGCGCCCAGTTTCGCGCTGAGCCGGGAGTCACGATCAAGGTCCCGCTGCTCGAGGCGGAGCCCGGGAGCAAGGTGACGTTCGACCGCGTGCTGCTCGCGAGCGACGGCAAGCAGGTGCACGCGGGGAAACCGGTGGTGAAGGGCGCCAAGGTCACCGCCGAGGTCGTGCGCCACGGCAAGGGCGAGAAGATCAAGATCTACCGGTTCGCGCGCCGCAGCGGATACCGGCGCCACGCCGGGCACCGGCAGCCGTTCACCGAAGTGAAGATCGCGGACGTCAAGCTCAAGGACTGAGTGACGCTAGCATGGCACACAAGAAGGGTGTCGGTTCCTCCCGCAACGGCCGCGACTCCGGGCCCAAGTACCTCGGCGTGAAGCGCTTCGCCGGGGAGTTCGTCACCGCGGGCACGATCATCGTGCGGCAGCGCGGCACGAAGTTCCATCCCGGGACGAACGTTCGCCGCGCGTCCGACGACTCGCTGTTCACGGTGGTCGACGGGCAGGTCAAGTTCGAGCACAAGAACAAGAAGCGGTTCCGGGTGAGCGTACATCCGGTGGCGGCGACAAAAAACTAGGCGGTAGAAGACGGTAGAAGATGCAGAGGGTGGTAGAGGAGTTGACCTCTACCGCCCTCTCCCGTCATCTACCACCCTCTTCCGCCCTAGTACGTCGGCGGCAATTTCTTATACCTCTCCAACAGCTCCGTCTGCCGGCTCTTGAGCGGGATCTCCTTGCCCCGAATCAGCACGTGCTCCACACCCGTCGTGAACTCGAACGGATCTCCCGACCAGACGACCACGTTGGCGACCTTCCCCGGCTCGAGCGAGCCGTAGCGGTCCGCCACTCCGAAGATCTCCGCCGGTGACAGGGTCACGGCGCGCAGCGCCTGGTCCCACGTCATGCCGTAGGAGACGGCGTTCCCCGCCTGCTGGCGCAGGTTGCGCGACTTGTGGGTGTCGGGCTCGAGCAGCGCGACCTTCACGCCGGCCTTCGCCATGATCCCCGCATTCCCGTAACGGATGCCGAGGGCGTCGTAACCGGGGATGTTGCTCAACGGCTCGACCAGGACGGGGACGCCCGCGGCCGCGATCGCCGCCGCGACCTCCCAGCCTTCGGCCGCGCCGGCCAGAATGAGCTTGAGGTTGAACTCCTTCGCGAGCCGCAGGGCAGTCTCGATGTCGCTCCGCCGGTTGACATAGGCGATCAGCGCCACGCGTCCGTGGAGCACCGGCAGCAAGGCGTCCAGGTCGCGCGCCGACGCCGACAGGGCCCGCATCTGCGCGCGGCTGAAATCCGCCTTGCGGCGCTCGTACTCGAGCGCGTCGCGAAACACGCCGCGCAACCGTTCCGCCACGGCGGCCCGCGAGCCGCCGGCGGCGTCTTTCGCGCTCTCCGAGAGATCGGCGACCACGCCCACTGGCGATTTCACGAGCATCTGCTCGATCGTGGCGCCGTCGAGATCGATCAGGACCGCCTGCCCGCTCACGAGGTTGCCGGTCGGCACGGCGAGCGCGGTCGTGATCCCTTCGATTCGCGTGACGGGGATGACCGTCGAGGCCGGGTTGATCCCTTCCGCCACGTTGAAGGACGCGGCGATGGTGTCGCCCTGCACGCTCGCGTCGCGCGTCCCCGCCACCGCGCTGATCTCCACTAGGCCGAGCTGGCCGGCCCCGTCGATGAGGCCCGGGGTGATCCATTTCCCGGCGGCGTCGATGCGGGTCGCATCCGGCGGAATGGGCACGTTCGTTCCCACGGCGACGATGCGGCCGTCGCGGATCAGTACGCTGGCATTGGCGAGCTTCGGACCGGAGACGGGATAGACCGTCCCACCCGTGATCGCAATGGTCTGGGCGAGCAGCAGCGCGATCATCGGTCGCTCCCGGGCGCGGGCATCTCGCCCAGCTCGAAATCGGTGCGCGGCTGGTGCGCGGGATCCAAACGGTCGTAGGCGAGCCAGCCGTCGTTGTAGACCTGCACGGCCTTGGAGTAGACCGAGAACGGATCACCGGACCACACCACGACGTCGGCCATCTTGCCGGGCTCGAGTGTTCCGACGATCGAGTCGAGCCCGATGGCCCAGGCAGGGTTGACCGTGATCCATCGCAGGGCCTGGTCGCGCGTGATCGGGATGCCGGCCCGTTGCCCGGCGTACATGGCCTTGGCCGCTTCCTGGTTGAGCCGTTGGATGCCGCCCGGGTCGTCCGAATGGATGATCGGGCGACCGCCCGCCTGCTGGTTGAGGGCGGCGTTTTGCTGGACCCCGTCCATCGCCTCTTCCTTGAACCCCCACCAGTCCGCCCAGACCGAGACCGAGGTCCCTTCCTTGGCGAGCAGGTCGGCGATCTTGTACGACTCCACCGCGTGGTGGAACGAACGGATCTTGAATCCGAACTCGTGTGCCAGATCGATCATCTGTGCCATCTCGTCGGCGCGGTAGCAGTGGTTCTGCACGTACATGTTGCCGCGCAGCACTTCGGCCAGCGATTCCGAACGGAGGTTTCGCTCGGGCGGATCGCCCTTGTGATCCTTGTTCCAGGCGTCCCACCTGCGCCGATACGCCTCCGCCTGGATGAACGCCGCGCGGTAGCCCGCCATGTTGCCCATGCGGGTGGACGGCCCGCCGCGCCGACCGTACACGCGTTTGGGGTTCTCGCCGCAGGCCATCTTCAGGCCGTAGCGCGCACCCGGAAACTTCATCTCCTGCACGGTGCGCGCCGGGATGAGCTTGAGGATGGCGCTGCGCCCACCGATCAGGTTCGCCGAGCCCGGCAGCGCTTGGATGGTGGTGATCCCACCGGCGATGGCCAGCGGAATCTGCGGGTCCTGCGGCCAGAACGAGTGCTCCGCCCACACCTCCGCCGTCACCGGGTTCGTCGCCTCGTTGCCATCCGACTCGGCATCGGTCCCAGGCGCGGCGTACACGCCGAGGTGCGAGTGGTCGTCGATCAGCCCGGGCGTCACGTACTTGCCCGTCCCGTCAACGACCAGGGCGTCACTGGGGGCGTTGACCTTCGCGCCCACGGCGACGATTCGCCCATCCTTGAACAGGATCGAGCCGTTGGGAATCTCCTGGCCGGTCGCGGTCATGATCGTGGCGTTGCGGATCAGGACCGGCGCATTGGGGTGCCGGACGTATGTGGACGGGTATTGCGGTCGCGCGTCGCTCGTGGTTTCGGTGGACGCGGCTGCCGGCGCCGTGGCCACGGGCGCGGGTGCCGGCGCCGGGCGGGTCCCCCCCCCGGCCGACGCGCACGCGCCGGTGAGTGCGAGCAGCAGAGACGACAATGATCGCATGCGGGTGTCCTCCGTCCCGAGTTTACTTGAGGAGTTCGACTAAGAACGGCTGTCCCACGAATTCGGTTTTGAGCACGCGTCGGGGAGTATCGGCGCCTACGTACATCGTAAACGGCACGCGCGAGCCGGTCACGTCGATACGGAATCCCTGGAACGTGCCGGCCGGGACGGTGACGGCCTCCGGCGCGCCCACCTTGAACGTGAGCACCTTGATTGCGTTCTCGCTGGGCGTGAAGCAGGTCAGTGCGAAAGTCTTGCCGACAGCGAGCGGCAGCGCGGGCACGACGAACGGGACGGCGTTCTCGTCCACAGTTCCCGGCGGCAAGGCCGTATCGATCGCGAAGCGCTTCACCGAGCCGTCCGGCTGGGGAGCCGCGCTCGCACCCTTCACCCGGCCGCCCACGTAGGTCAGGTGGGTCTCGGCCTTCTGTCCCTGCTGGATCGTCACTTGATCGACCTGCCGCACCGTCCCAGTGGCAGGCTCGAATACAATGGTGGTCTGTTGCTGGAACGCGCCGTTGCCCAGATTCGACCGCTCCGCGTACACGAGTGAATCGGGTGGGGGACGCCGGATTTCCGAAACCGTGAACCCCTCGGGGTTCCCCTGGATCACGACGCGCGAGCTGTCGGTGTGCGCCACGAATTGCGCAGCGTCGAGCGCCACGGGACCCGTCGGCGGCGTGAGATCGGCGGGCATCAACGACTTCCCGTCGACGTCCACGATCCGAATGGGGGCGATCCCCTGGAGCCGGCCGTACAGCTTCGCTCCGTCGCCCACGACGACGATCGTGAGCGCGCCCCGCCGGTACAGGCGCGCGGCCGCGGCCCGCGCCTGCAGCGAGGTCACGGCGGCGAGCCGGTCGCGGTACAACCGGAGATACTCGTCACCCAGACCGAGCAGTTTCACGCTCGCCACCTGGCTCGCGATCTGGCTGGGCGTCTCGATCGTGAGTGGGAACGAGCCGACGAGGAATCCTTTGGCGGCCGCGAGCTCCGAGTCCGGTATCACCTCGGTCCTGATCCGATCGATTTGATGGAGCAGCTCGCGCAAGGCACTGTCCGCCACGTCCGTGCGGACTTCCGCCGTCGCCTGCCAGTAGCCGAGCCCCCGGTAGCGGTGGAGCGAAGCATACGCGCCGTACGTCCAGCTCTTCTGCTCTCGCAGGATGAGAAAGAGCCGCGAATCCGCCCCGCCGCCGAGGACCTGGGTCGCGACGCGGCCGGGATAGTAGACCGGGTCGGTCGGCACGATCGTTGTGTTGCCGAGCGCGATGTTCGCCTGCGCCGAGCCCGGCCGGTGCACGAGCAGGAGATCGGTCGCGACCCGTGTAGTGGGAGCGGGCAGGGCAGGGCTCGGCGGCGGCGCGCCGCGCCAGCTTGCGAACGCCTTTGCCACGAGATCCCGCACCTGGGCGTCCGTAACGTCCCCGGCCACCACCAGCAGCGCCCCGACCGGCCGCAAGCGTTGTCGGACGAACAGTGCCACGTCGTCACGCGTGACGGCGCGATAGCTCTCGCGCGTCGCGCTCCGCCCGTAGGGGTTGCGGCCGTAGATCTCGCTCCCGAAGAAGCGTTGTGCCACGGCGCCCGGCTGGGACAGCTGCAACGCAAGCGCGGACAGCGCCCGCGTGCGTGCCAGCTCCACCTCGTTCTCCGGGAACGTCGAGTGCAGGGTCACGTCCCCCAGCAGATCGAACACGAGGCCCGCCTGGTCGCTCAGCGCCTCGGCCGAGATGGTGAGGAAATCGTCGGCCGAGGACGCCGACAGGGTGCCGCCCACGCCTTCGATCGTGGCCGCGATCTGCTCCGCGCTGCGGCTGTCGGTGCCCTTGGACAAGAGCTCCGCCGCGAGGTCGGACAGCCCCTCCTTGCCCGCCGGGTCGTAGATCCCACCGGCGCGGAACGAGAGGGTCGCCGAGACGACCGGTTGCTCGTGATGCTCGATGACCACGAGCTGCAGTCCGTTGGGGAGCGTGGCCTCCTTGAAGGGCGGGAAGTGGACGGGCGTGAGCCGGGTGGGCTTTGGGGGCGCCTCGGGGACGCCCTGGCCGGACAGGGGGACGGGCGGACGGGTGGACAGGAGCAGGCTGACCACCGCGACGACTGCCCGCCCGGTCACTGCGCCCCCCCGCCCGTCGCGGGCTTCACGATGATCACGACCGCGTTCGCCGGATCGAGATACTTCGCCGCGACCCGGCGCACATCTCCCGTCGTCACGGCCAGGACGCGGTCCAAATCGCTGTTGATCTCGGCCAGAGACTGATGGAACATGTCGTAGTGATGCAGCTCCTCCGCCTTGCCGAGCGTGGTCTCGCGGGCGTGCACGAAGCCGGCGCGGAAGGTGCTCTTCGCCTTTTGCAGCTCCTCGTCCGTCACGCCGGCCGCTCGAATGCTATCCAGCTGGGCGGTGACAATGGTATCGAGCTTGAGCGGGTCCACGCCTTGGTTAGCGATGGCGAGGACGAGCAGGACGCCGGGCCCGCGCCGCGAATCGAACGGGTTCATGAACACCTGAGTGCCGAACGCGGCTTTCTCTCTCCGCACCACCGCCACGTTCAGGCGCGAGCTCTCCCCCTGACCGAGGATGACGTTCAGGAGCTCTAGCGCGCGTGTGTCCGGGTCCGCATGGGGCGGCGCGCGATAGATCCGGAGCACCGCCGGCAGGTTGGCGTGCGCGTCGCTCACCTCGCGCCGCTCCACGCCCGGTGAAAGACGCGCGCCGCAGCTCACGGCGGGCGGCTCGGTGTGGCGCGGGATCTCGCTGAAGTACTGATTCACGTAGCGCCGCAGCTCGAGGGGCTTGAAGTCGCCCACCACGACGAGCGTGGCGTTGTTGGGGGCGTAGTAGGTGTCGAAAAAGGCCCGGACGTCGGACAGCTGTGCGGCGTTGAGATCATCCATCGACCCGATGACCGTGTGCGCGTAGGCGAAGCACCCGGCGCTGTCGAACGGCCAGGTCATGCCGTCGATGAACGCCGGCGAGTACGGCTGGTTGTCGACCCGCAGGCGGCGCTCCTCTTTCACCGTCTCCCGCTGGTTCTGGAAGTGCTCGTCTGTGATGGCGAGCGAGCGCATGCGATCGGCCTCGAGCCAGAGCGCCAGGTTCAGGCGATTCGAGGGCAGCGTTTCGTAGTAGTTGGTGCGGTCTTCCGCCGTGCTGCCGTTCTCCGACCCGCCGGCCCGCGAGATCAGCTGGAAGTGCTCGCCCTTCTTCACATGGGCCGAGCCCTCGAACATCATGTGCTCGAACAGGTGCGCGAAGCCCGAGCGGCCCGGCCGCTCGTTCCGCGAGCCGGTGTTGTACCACACGTCCACCGACACGATGGGCGTGGAGTGATCCTCCGAGTAGATGACGCGCAGGCCGTTGGGAAGCGTGAACGCTTCATAGGAAATCTGCCCGGCTTGGCCGAGCAGCGCGGGAGCGAACGCGGCGCCAAAGAGCAGCAGTCCGGCGGCGACGGACGGGACGCGCATACGACCTCTCATTCGGGGGTCGGAATCACGGGCCCCGACTGCACGAGCTCGAACGAGAAGCCCCCGTTCAGGGTCTCGCCTTTCACCACGCGGCGGGGCCCGCTGCGGGTCGCGTAGATCCGGAAACCGCCGCTTCGCAACGGCAGCACGTCGAACCGCCCGGCGGGGACATCGATCGTGGTGGGCGACTCGGCCACGAACGTCAGCACGACGAGCGAATCGTCGAATTCCTTATATGCCGGAACGGTGAGCGAATCACCCGGGACGGCGTTCGAGACGGCGCCCGCGAACAGCCCGTAGTCCGACAACACCGTGCCGGGGGCGAAGGGCCGGCTTACCGGAACGATTCTCACTCCGCCGCTCCGGGTCCCAACCCGGCGGCGACCGGAAATCTCTCCCCGCTTCACTTCCAGGTCGTGCTCCACCATCACGGTGTCGCTCTGCGGCGAGAACAGGTTGATCTGGTGGAAGGTGGAGATCGGCTGGCCCGTCTGGCGGTTCACCACGACGCGCAACCGCTCCTCCTCGACCGGCCGGAACTCCGACGCAGCCGTGTAGACGACTTCCTGAGTCGTCTCGAGCGAGCGGATCTCGTACTGCCACACGGCCCACCCGCGCTCCTCGCCACGCAACCGAAACACGAACGAGTCGCGCGTCGCGGGAATCTGGGCGACGTCAAACTTGAGCGACTTGGGGCTGGAGGGGGGGCCGGAGGTCTGGGCGGTCGCGGCCGACGCGGGGGGGAGGCTAGCGAGCAGCAGGAAACAGGGCCAGCGCATTGGTCTCGAGAATCGCCTTCTTGTGCGGGTCGCTGAGCGGCAGCGCCAGGAACTGGTCGATGTTGAGCCGCATGTCTTTCACGCCCGGGCTCGGCCAGTCGGTGCCCCAGAGGACCCGATCCGCGAGCTCCGAGAGACGCGGAAAGTACTCCAACAACCGGGCGGGCGGTATCCCGGAGACGTCGAGCCGCATCCCCCGGTGGCGTCGCAAAACGAAAAACGCCTCCTCCATGTACAGCGGCCGACCGCCGTGCGCCATCACGATACGGAGATCGGGAAAATCGATCGCCACGTCGTCGAGGTCCATCGGGTTGCCGTACTTGGAGCGGGCCCCGGGGAAAATGCTGGTGCCGGTGTGGATCATCACCGGCAGCCCGCGCTCCTCGCACCGCCGGTAGATCTTTCCCAGGGCGTCGAGGCCGTTGGTGTACGCGTTCGCCGGCATTCCCTGGTGCGGTGGATGAATCTTGACGAGCCGAGTGCCGAGCTCGGCGAGGCGATCCACGTCGCCCGTCGGGTCCTTCGTGAAGCGGGGGTGCACGCCGCCGTATGGCAGCAATCGCTCCGGATCGGCCTGGGCGTACTTCGCGGCAAAGGCGTTGCTCGCATCGGTGAATCCCATCACGTCGGGTGAGGGGTAATTCACGAGTCCCACCCGCCACACACCCGCGCGGTCCATGATCTCGAGCAGCGCGCGCGGGTCGTCCATCACCTGAATCATCAGGTCCCGATGCGCGTCCTGGACGCGCCACATCGTCTCGAGCACGTGCGGCTTGAGCTCGCGCCACGGCTGGACGTGGATGTGAACGTCGGTGATGCGGGTCAGTGACTGGCCGGTTGCCAGCCGGGGGTGATTCATGGGGCGCAGAAGGTACCCTGGGACAGGAGCGGGTTCAACTACACGCTCGTCCGCACGCCGAGCGGTCGCCACACACGGGGTTGCGCGCGCGCAACACGCCCGGAATGTCGTTCCCCCTCGGAACACAACGCCGAGCCGAACCGCTCGGAGATGCGTTTGCCGGCCCGCGTGGCTTGAACGCAGCACTGGGTGCGAAACTTGCGCTCGAGCGGTGGCGCGCGGCGTGCGTCCTGAGCGCCTCTAGAACCCCACAAGATTCGGAGGAGAACCCAATGAGGTCCGCGATTCCCATGCTCGCTAGCATCGTCCTCATCGCATCCTGCGACGACGGCAGGTCTCCTTGGTCACCCGCTCCGGCGAGCGGCATCGACGCGGTGCAGTTGATCAACGGCGGACCGTTCGGATTCGTGAATTTTGAGCTCGGCGCCGCGCCCGGGACAGTCTGCCCGGGCCCGTCGGGCTGCACGAACGGCGCCGCGGAGCCCGCGATTCGCGCCGACGCGACCGGGAACTTCTACGTCTCCTCGGAGCTCGGCCTCGGCTCCGGCACGCTGGCCTGGAAGTCCACCGACGGCGGAATGCATTACACGGCGCTCACATCGCCGAACCAGATCTCGCAAGAGGCCGGGGGCCTCGCGCCCGGGGGCGGCGACACCGATCTCGGCGTCGCCCCGCAGGCAAACGCGAGCGGCGTCCACAACGTCTACGTGGCGAGTTTGAGCCTGGCGAACGTCACGGTCTCGACCAGCCAGGACGGCGGGAAGACCTGGAACAAGAACGTCTTGAGCGCCACGATTCCCGGCGACGACCGCGAGTGGATCGCCGCCGATCAGGCGACCAAAGTCTGCGTCTCGTACCACGACGTCGTGACCTTCAACATCGACGTCAACTGCAGCTTCGACGCCGGCGCCAGCTTCACGCAGCCGGGGTCGGCGATCGACGCCGCCCACGCGTTCCTGCTGGAAGAAAACTCGACCGGTAATCTGGTGATCGACCCGAAATCCCACGTCATCTACCAGGTATTCAGCGGCATCGCGAATGCCGCCGAGGCCGTCATCCCGACCAACTTCCACGCTGTCTGGGTCGCCGTCTCGCGCGATGGCGGTGTCACGTTCACCGACAACGCCGTCTACGTGAATCCGGACCCCTCGGTCTCGTACGGGCACCAGTTCATCAACGCGACGGTGGACCAGGCTGGCACCGTCTACGTCGTCTACAACGACAACCACAACCTCTTCTACAGTTTCTCGACCAACAGCGGGCTGACGTGGACGGGCCCGATCCAGATCAACCAGCAACCATCCGCCACGGCGATCATGCCCTGGAGCATCGCGTGCGCGCCCGGGCAGCTGAACGTCGTGTGGTATGGGACGTCGTTCTTCGACGGGTCGGCGCCTGACAACTATCCGGCGTCGGCGGCGTGGTACGTGTACTTCGCGCAAAACCGCAACGCGGCCACCGTCGGGAGCAAGTTCACGCAAGCCGCGGCCACGCCAATAGTCCACTTCGGCGGAGTATGTGAGGGAGGGATTTCCTGCACCGGAAACCGGGACCTATTCGACGACTTCGGCATCGCGGTGTCGCCGACGACGGGGGCCGCGTCCATCACGTACAGCGACGACCAGCCCGGAAACGACGGGCGGGATGACCACACCGCCATCGCGACGCAGACGGCGGGGCCGAAGATCTGCGCAGGCACCTGAGCGGAGAGGCGGGGGAGGGGGGCCACGGAGCGAGGAAAGGAGGGGCGCCTCAGGCGCTCCAGTTGTAGAACCCCTTTCCACTCTTCTGGCCCAGCTCCCCCCGGGCCACCTTGTCGCGCAGGATCTGCGGGGGCTCGAATCGGCGATCCTCGAGCGCCTGGAACAGATAGTCCGCGATGGCGAGGCGGACATCCAGCCCGACCAGGTCGGTGAGCTTGAGCGGACCCATCGGGTGGTTGTAGCCGAGCTCCATCGCCTTGTCGATGTCCTCGGCGGAGGCGACGCCTTCCTCGAGCATCCGCATCGCCTCGAGACCGAGCGCCAAGCCCAACCGACTGGACGCGAAGCCGGGAGAATCCTTGACGACGATCGGCTCTTTCCCGAGCGCCTTGGCGAAAGTCACTGCCCGCTCGACGGACGGCGAGGTGGTCTGCGGGTGGGTCACCACTTCGACGAGCTTCATGGCGTGCACCGGATTGAAAAAATGCAGGCCCACGACACGACCGGGGTCCCGCGCCGCCGCGGCGATCGCGGCGACGGAAAGCGAGGAGGTGTTGGTCGCGAGCAAGGCCTCCGCTGGGGCCGCTCTGTCCACCTCGGCGAAGACTTGCTGCTTGGTGCCCAGGTGCTCGCGCACCGCCTCGATCACCACCTCGGCCTCGAGCACGGCGGGCGCGAAGTCGGACTCCGCATGCAAGCGGCCCGCGGCCGCATCGCGATCTTGCTCGGTGAGCTTACCGCGTCGCACCGCGATCGCCAGCAGGTCGTTCAGTCGCCCCATGGCGAACCGCAGCGCGTCCGGCTTGCTGTCGGTGAGGCGGACGTCGAAGCCGGCGAGCGCGGCGACGTAGGCGATCCCGTGCCCCATGGTGCCCGCGCCGATCACCGCGACGCGACCGGCGGTCATCCGGTGAGCGCCTGCACGGCGCGCCGGCCGACGTCCGGGACGTTGGTGCACAATCCGTCCACGTGGAGCGCGAGGAGGCGCTGCATGTCCTCGGGGTCGTTCACGGTCCAGGCGTAGATGCGGTAGCCCGCGGTGTGCAGCGCGTCGACCAGCGCGGCGTCGATCAGGCTCTGCTCCTGCCACAGCACCGTGGCGCCGGTATCCTGGAGCGCTTCCAGGGGACGCAGTGGATAGGAGGCTAGCAGGACGCCCCGCACCAGCGCGGGCCGGGCGACCCCCAGCCGCTTCACGATACGATGGTCGAACCCGTGCACGGCGCAACGCCCCCCACCGCCGGCGCCATCCACCACGGCGAGCAACCGGTCGTCGAATTGCGGAGGCAGGGACTTGACCTCGATAAAGACCTGCAGCGCCGGATCGATCACGGCCAGCGCGTCCTCGAGCGCGGGGATCGACTCGCCGTTCGGGAGACGCAGCGCCCGCACCTGCGCGGCGCTCGAGCGCGTGATATGGACGCCGCTCACGACCTCGTCGTGGTGCACAAACAGCACGCCGTCGGCGGCGGCATGGATGTCCAGCTCGATCGCGTCGGCGCCGCGGGCGCGGGCGGCGCGAAACGCCGCCCGCGAGTTCTCGTACTCGTAGCCCGACGCGCCCCGGTGGGCGATCACGAGGCTCACTTGAGCAGACTGTCCGCCTTCTTTGCCTCGATCCAGCTCGGCTCCTTCTCGATGTCGTGCACCGTCTGGTAGTGCTCCGGCTGGGGGAGGACCGTCTTCAAGTACGCCGCGTAGTTCGCCGGATCGTCCATCGGCTGGCCGTCTACCGTGTAGCGCTGATGCGCGTGCACGCCGATCTTCCGATTGAACTTCGTGTCCGGCATCCGCAGCCAACGGTCTCGGTCCGGAATGAACATATTCAGCCGCTCCACCAGCTTGGTGATCTCCTGGCGGTACAGGTCGCGGCTGAGCTCGTTGAGCTTCGCCTTGTCGGGCTCGGTCTGGTGCTCCCGCTCGTCGTAGCGACCTTTCAGGCCCCACACATAGGCCCAGTGCGCCGACGACGAGTTATCGGTCCCGAACAGATCGAATGCGGTGGGGATCCACTTGTAAAAGAACCGCTGGATCACCTCCGGCGGCATCTTGCCCGCCTTCACGATGCGCAGAAGCCCATTGTTGCCGGTGCCGAGGTGGAACGACTCCTCCTTCAGCATCGGGTTCATGGAGCGTGACAGCGGATCGAACGCCGACACCGAAAGCATGGTGAGCTGGAACTTACCGTCGCGATCGATGAACTGCGTGTAGGTGAAGAAATCGAGCCAGTTGTCCACCAGCTCGTTGAACGAACCGAGCAGTCGCTCCCCCTCGTCGGCCCGGCGCTCGAGCAGCTTCGCTGCCTCGCGTTTTCCCTCGTCGCCGAAATGGCTGCAGAGGAGATACGACATCTGCCAGCCGTGGCGCATTTCCTCGGTCATCACGCGCATCAGCGCAAGGAGATCGTAATCGGACGGGGCGTGCGTGAGCAGGTTCCGCTGCTGCTCCACCGAGGCGAACTCCGTGTCGCCCTGATACACGATCAGGTTCAAGAGCGCGTCCCGGATCCGCTGGTCGGGGATGTGCATCACCGTCGGCCATTTGCGCTGACCCTTGTAATGGCCGAACTCGATGTGCGGTACTTCCTGCTCCCCGAACTTCGCCTCGAACTTGAACTTTCGGATCTCGCCCTGGGGCAGGCCGATGGAATCCTGCCAGTAGCGGAAGTAGTCGATCCATTCATCGAAGTTGCCGAGCTTCCGGACCATCAGCGGCTCCTCTTGGCAGGTGATGCCCCCGCGATGCGCTGGCGCGCTTCGGGTGTGGCGAACAGTTCGGTTTGCTGCGCGATCTCGAGTTCGAGCATCGTGGCGAGGGAGCTGCCGTCGCTCACGTATACGGCCTGCTTCGCCCGCCGCACCGCGCCCGGCGGCTGGGCTGCCCACTGCTCGGCCAGAGCACGCGTGGCGGCGGGGAGGTCGGCGTGTGGGACGACGCGGTCGACCAGGCCGAGCGCGAGCGCCTCGGCCGCCGGCACCATGCGCGCGCTCCAGACGAGCTCCAGCGCCTTGGACGGTCCGACCAGGCGGGGGAGGAAGAAGCTGCCACCCCAGTCCGGGACCAGGCCCAACTTGTGGAACACCTGGCCGATCGAGGCCTGCTCCGACGCGATCCGGTAATCGCAGGCCAGCGCCAGATTCGCTCCGCCGCCGGCCGCGGGACCGTTCACGGCGGCGAGCACCGGTTGCGGCGCGGCCCGGAGCGCGAGTGCCACGTCTTTGCCCGCCGCGACCAGCGCCGGGCCGTCCTCATCGAGCACGGCCAGGTCGGCGCCGGCGCAGAACGCGCGCCCGGCGCCCGTGATGACGATGACCCGCACGGCATCGCTCTGCGTGAGCAGGGCGAGGGCCTCGCGCAGGTCGTCGCACAGGGCGCGATCCAGGGCGTTGAGCTTCTCCGGCCGGTTGAGGGTCACCGTACCGATGCCCCCGGCGATTTCCACCAGCACGCGTTCGTACGCCGCCATTATGCCCGCTCCACGATCATGGCGATTCCCTGGCCGACGCCGATACACATGGTACATAGACCGTAACGGGACTTCGTACGGTGTAAGGCGTGTACGAGAGTCGTCAAAAGCCTCGCACCCGTGGCGCCCAGTGGGTGGCCCAACGCGATCGCCCCGCCGTAGATGTTTACCTTCGCGGGGTCGAGTTTGAGCTCGCGGATGCACGCGATCGCCTGCGCCGCGAACGCCTCGTTCAGCTCGATCAGGTCGATCTGGTCGATCCTCAGTCCAGCCCGTTTGAGGACCTTCTGGGTCGCCGGGATCGGCCCCAGGCCCATGCAGCTCGGATCGACTCCAGCCACCGCCGTCGCCACGACCCGGGCGAGCGGCGTCGACCTCCCCCGTCCTCCTCCGTCCTCCCCCGTCAGCAGTAAGGCTGCTGCTCCATCATTGATCCCGCTCGAGCTTGCTGCGGTCACCGTGCCGTCCTTCTGGAAGGCGGGCTTCAGCTTCGCCACGCTCTCGAGCGTCGTGCCGGCGCGCGGATACTCGTCCTTTGCAAACGCGGTTCCGTCGGGGAGGGGGACCGGCACGAGCTCGTCGGTGAACACGCAGGCTTTGAGCGCCGCCTCGGCGCGGCGCTGGCTCTCGACGGCGAAGGCGTCCTGCTCGGTGCGCGTGATCTTGTGGCGCTGCGCGACCACTTCGGCCGTCTCGCCCAGCGAGATCGTCCATTCCTTCTTGAGCCGGGGATTCGTGAACCGCCATCCGACGGTCGTGTCCGCCGTCTGCGGCGCCTTGCGGCTCCACGCTTCGCCCGATTTGAGGGTGACATAGGGCGCGCGCGTCATGTTTTCGACTCCGCCCGCGACGAATACGTCGCCCTCACCGGCCTTGATCGCCTGCGCGGCGCTGGCGGCCGCCTGGAGTCCCGAGCCGCACAACCGGTTCACCGTCTGGCCGGGGACCTCCACCGGAAGGCCCGCGAGCAGCAGCGCCATCCGGGCCACGTTGCGGTTGTCCTCCCCCGCCTGATTGGTGCAGCCGAGGATCACGTCATCGATGGAGAGGGGATCGACACCGGAGCGCTCGACGACCGCCTTGATGGGAATCCCCGCCAAGTCATCCGCACGTACACACGCCAGCGCCCCGCCGTGCTTTCCAACGGGAGTGCGCAGGGCCGCACAGATGTACGCGTCGGTCATCTCACGCTTCCCGCATAACGCATCCCGCCTCCCCTCACAGTCCGACCCAGACTGTCTTCGTCTCGGTGTAGTTCTGCAACGCCTCTTTCCCGAGATCTCGGCCGAACCCGGAGAACTTGTAGCCGCCGAACGGCGCCGCGGGATCGTAGAAGTTGTACGTGTTGATCCAGACGGTCCCGGCCTTGATGGCGCGCGCCACGCGGTGCGCCTTCTGGATGTCCTTGGTCCAGATGCCGGCGGCGAGCCCGTACATCGAGCGGTTGGCGAGCTCGATGCCTTCGGCCTCGCTCGCGAACGTGAGCACCGAGAGTACCGGGCCGAAGATCTCCTCGTCCACGATCTTCATGCCGGGCTTGGCGCCGTCGAACACGGTCGCCTCGACGTAGTAGCCTTTTCCGTTCACCTTCGCCGGTTTGCCGCCCGCTACCAGCCGGGCGCCCTCCTTCTCTCCCGCCGCGATGTAAGACAGGACCGTCTCCTGCTGCCGCCGCGACACGATCGCACCCAGGCGGGTGTTCTTGTCGAACGGATCGCCGGGAGTGAGCTTCTTGGCCCGTTCCGCGAGCTGCTCGACGACCTGATCGTGAACGGTCTGCTCCACGAGCAACCGCGATCCGGCGGCGCACACCTCACCCTTTCCATAGAAGATCCCGTTCTGCGCGCCGCGCACGGCCGCCGGGAGGTCGGCGTCGGCGAAGATGATGTTGGGACTCTTGCCGCCCAGCTCGAGCGTCACGCGCTTCACCGTCGCCGCCGCCTCGCGCATGATCCACTGACCGACCTCGGTCGAGCCCGTGAAGGCGATTTTGTCCACGAGCGGATGGCGTACCAGCGCGGCGCCCGCCGTCGCGCCGGGCCCCGGCACCACGTTAAGGGCGCCTGGCGGCAGCCCTGCCGCGACCGCGATCTCGCCGAGCAGCAGGGCGGTGAGCGGCGTCTCGTGCGCGGGTTTCAAGACGACCGTGCACCCGGCCGCGAGCGCCGGGGCCACCTTCCACGAGGCGAGGTTCAGCGGGAAGTTCCACGGCACGATCGCACCCACCACGCCCACCGGCTCGCGCAGCGTGTAGGTGAAGAAGTTGCCGTTCACGGGCAGTGTGTCGCCCGTGAGCTTGTCGGCCCAGCCGGCGTAATAGCGGAACGTTTCGACTGCCATCGCGACGTCGATCTTCGACTCGAACAGCGGCTTCCCGTTGTTCTTCGTTTCGACTTCGGCGATTTCCGGAGAGCGCTGCTCCAAGAGCTCTGCCATGCGATACAACAGCTGGCCGCGCTTGCGCGCCGACAGCTCGCGCCACTCCTTCGATTCGAGGCAGGCGCGCGCCGCCCGCACGGCGGCGTCGATCTCCGCCTCGCCCGCCTCGGCCACCTCGGCGAGCGGCTCCTCGGTCGCCGGATTGGTGAGGCGGTAGCGCTTGGCGGTGCTGCGCCATTCGTTCCCGATCAGCAGGTCGGTCTTCACCGGCCCTTGAACTCCGCGACCCGCTTTTCGACGTTGGCGGCGATGCCTTCCTTCGCGTCCTCGCTCTGGAACAGCTGCTGCTGCAATTCGCGCTCCAGGGCGAGCGCCGACTCGAAGGGGATCTCGGCGCCCGTCTGCACGGACCGCTTGATCAGGCCCACCGCCTTGGACGCCTTGTGCGGAGGGCAGAACTGCTTGGCGTAGAGCATCACCTGCTCCCAGAACTCCTTGGCGGGAAAGATCTCATTCACGACGCCGAGCTCTTTGGCGCGATCGAATGAGAACAGTTCGCCCTTCGCCATCAGCTCGATCGCCCGCGCCTTGCCGACCAGGCGCGCCAACCGCTGGGTCCCGCCGGTGCCGGGCAGCACGCCGAGGTTCACCTCGGGGAGGCCGATCTTGCCGGCGTTCTCCTTGGCGAGCCGGATGTCGCACGCCATGGCGATCTCGAGCCCACCGCCCACGGTGTGCCCGTTCAGCGCGGCGATCGTGAGCTTCGGCGTCTGCTCCAAGCGGTTGAGGGTCTCGTTGGCGTGCAGGCAGAAGAAGAACTTGAAGCGCGGGGTCACGCTGTTCAGCATGCCGATGTTCGCGCCGGCGGAGAAGAACTTGTCGCCGTGACCGCGCAACACCACCACGTGGACGTCGTCGTCGAAGCGCGCCCGCAGGATCGCCTCGTCGAGCTGACGCATCATCTCGTACGTGTACGTATTGGCGGGCGCGTCGTCCAGCTCGATGATCGCGACGCCACCTTCGACCATGAAGTGGACCAGCGTCTTGTTCTCGGCCTTGGGTTCCGTCATCGTAGCCATGAGCCGTCAGCCTCCGTGAACCGTGGAACGCGCCTCGGCGAATCCGCCGATGAACGTGCGCGCGATGAGCTCCGCCAGGCGCTGAGGATCGATCTCGCCCGCGGGGTCGTACCAGTTGTAGATCCAGTTCATCATGCCGAACAGGGTGTAGGTGGCGGCGCTGCGGTCCACCGCCGACTCGTCCGGCGCGACATCCTTGAGCAGCCCCTCGAGCAGGTCCACATAGCGCCGCTTGATCGCGTTGACCTTCCGCAGACGCTCGCCCGTGAGGGAATTGGCTTCGTGCGACAGGACCTTCATCTCGGCCATGTGGGCGGCGAAGAAGGTCACGTGGTGGCGGATGAACGCCTGTAATCGGGCGCCCGGGTCGGCGTCGCCGAGCCCGGCGAGCGCGCCCTCCGCACCCGCGAGCACTCGCATGAAGCAGCGCTCCTGGATACGGAAGAGCAGCTCCTCCTTGCCGCGGACGTAGTAGTACATGCCGGCGAGCGACATGTCGGTCGCCGCGGCGAGATCGCGCATCGTGGTGGAGTGATAGCCCTGGTCGGCGAAGACCTTCGCCGCCCGGGAGAGGAAGTGGTCGAGCCGCTCAACGTAGGGGCGCATGGGTTCGAACGATCGTTCGAACTCTCAACGTAAGGGAGAGGAGCAGTGATGGCAAGGTCGTCCTCCTCGAACCTCCCAAACCTCCCCACCCTTAATATTTACGTCACCCCAACGTCCATCGGTGCAAGCATGTCTCCCGCCGAGCCCGTCGCCGCGGTTCCGACCGATGCGGCGCTGATCGCCGCCTGGCACGGTGGCGACGAGCCGGCGGCGGCCGAACTGGTCCGCCGTCATGCGCGCGCGCTCGCCCGCTTCCTGGCCGGCGCAGGCGCGCTCGCGGCGGACGTGGACGACTTGGTGCAAGAGACCTTCATCCGGGCGTTCCGCGCGCTCGGGCGGTTCCGCGGCCAGTGTCAGTTTCGCACCTGGTTGATGACGATCGGCGGCAATGTCTTGAAGGATGCGCACCGGCGGGCGCGACGGGCACGGGTGGTGCCGCTCGGGGACGACCTGCGGGCCACCGATGGCGACCCGCACGAGCGGGCGGTCGCCGGCGAGGCGGAGCGGCGGCTCGTCACGGGCCTGGAGCAGCTGCCCCGGATGCAGCGCGAGGTGTTCCTGCTGCGGGCTCAGCAGGGGCTCGAGTACGAAGAGATCGCGGCGGCGCTCGGGACGACCCCCGGCGCGGCCCGCGTGCATTATCACCATGCGGTGAGACGATTGAAGGAGCACATGAAATGAACGACGACGCCACGTTGCACGACGACAAGTTGCAGGAGGTGGCCCGGCGCCTCGGCGCTCGCGCGGCGGAGCGGCTCGACGTGGAGCGCACGGCGCAGGCCGTGGTTGAACGCCTGCGGACGGAGCCGCGTGCCGAGGTTCGCGTCTTGGGATGGATACAGCCGGCGTGGCTACGGATTGCGGCGGTGCTCCTGCTCGTGATCGGCGGGAGCGTAGTGGCGCTCAATGTACGGGGCCCGCAGCGCACGACGTCCCAGCCACCGGCGTCCGCTGGGGGCGAGCTGAGCGAGCTCTCCGGCGACGAGCTCCGGGTCGTGCTCGCAGCGCTGGAGGAACCAGGTGCCGAACGGCAAGGTGTGTCCCCGCAGGATGTGGGTCTCGAAGACTTGAGTGCGCCTCAGCTGCGTGCCTTGCTCGAGTCGCTGGAGGGTTAATGAAGTCACTCGTATGGGTGTTGATGCTCGCGACGACGCTTCCGCTCGTCGCACAGGAGCCCGCGGACACGGCCGGGGCGCCGCCGAACGGCGCCGAGGCGCAGCAACTGCGGACACAGATCCGCCAGCGCTGGAACGAGCACGTGCGCTCGACGCTGGGGCTGAGCGATGACCAGACCGCCAAGCTGCAGGCGACCGAGCAGCGTTTCGAAGGGCAGCGACAGCCGATCAGGGCGCGCCAGCGGGAGATCAATCAGGCGCTGAACGCCGAACTAGCCTCGGGGACGCCCAACCAGGACCGGGTGAAGCAGCTCGTCAACGAGCGGCAGGATAACCAGTTGAAGCTGCAGCAGGTGAACCGCGACGAGGCTCGTGAGATGCAGGGGTATCTCACGCCGGTCCAGCACGCGCGGTATCAGGAAGAGCGCCGCCGGTTCCAGGAGCGGGTGGCGGAGGTGGTGCGCCATCGGCGCGAAGTTCGGCAGCAGATGCCGGGGCGGGGGCCGCGCGCCGGAGGGCGCAAGCCGCGCAAGCCGTAGCTCACGCTCGCACGCCGAATGCCGCGGCGAGGGCGCGCAGCGCGACCGCGCGGGCGCGTGCCAAGCGGCCAGGTTCCGGTCGCCCCGGGAGCACTTCGAAGGCCCGCCAGGGTGAGTCCGACCACGCAATCGCGAACACGGCGCCGCAGCGCCGGCAGCGCAGGGTCGGGGCGGAGTCGACCACCGGGCTGCGCTCGCAGCAGCTCGGGCAGACCGCGTATCTCCCATCCTCGGAGGTCGGGGCCGCTTCATCGGGCCTGCGACGCACGAGCGACCACATGGGGGGGCGGAGCGGCAGGACCTGCAGGAAGGCCCGCGGGACGCGCAACAGACGGCTGTTGACCTCGAGCACGGTGTCGCCGGCGGTGAGCTCCACCACCCGATACCACGCCCCGCGGCGCAGCGGGCAGTCCATCCCGGCCCGCACTCGGGCCCAGTATTGCACTTGTGGCATGCGCGCACTCCCCGAGCAGCGGTCGACTTGGCAATCGCGTGCCCCAATCATGTCGGCTGCCGGGGGATGGCGACTGTGACATCGGACACAGGGCCGGCCGTTCACATGCCGACGAGGGCGGCGGCGGACGAGGGTCCCGCCCACG
>Ga0207646_10001877_pt1 | contig 25347 bp, 17 predicted proteins | sample KBSK5502metaG_FD_184343 | JGI IMG/M metagenome (GOLD analysis project Ga0207646, IMG submission 184343) | Corn, switchgrass and miscanthus rhizosphere microbial communities from Kellogg Biological Station, Michigan, USA - KBS K5-50-2 metaG... | ecosystem: Host-associated > Plants > Roots >...
GCGATATCACCGAGGGGCTGCATGTGTGTGGCACCGAACCCGAGGGGGTCACCTACGCTGAAGTGTATGCCGGCGGCGTGCCCGCCCTGTGGTGCATCCCAGAGGGCTCCGACACCGAGCACGTGCTGTTACACAGCCATAACGGCGGGACGGTCGTCCTCTCGATGCACTCCGACCGCAAGCCCGCTGGGCACATCGCCAAGGCCACGGGAGTCCGCGCCCTGGTGGTGGACTACCGGCGTGCACCGGAACACAAGTTTCCCGCTCAAACCGAGGATATGGACAAGGCGCACCAGTGGCTGCTTGCCCAGGGGTATCGCCCCGAGCACATTGTCAGCAGTGGTCACTCGATCGGCGGCAATTTTGCCGTGAGCCTGGCGGTGCGACTCCGTGACAAGGGAGTCCCACTGCCGGCTGCCATCCTGTCGATCTCACCCTGGTTCGACATGGAGATGAAAGATGTGACCTTGGAAACCAACGCCGGCACCGACAAGCTCCTCAACAGGCCGGTGTTGGAATTCTTCCGCGAGTCGTGGATCGCCGGCACCGGGGTGAGGAGGGACGATCCCCGGGTCAATATGCTCTACGCCGATCTGGCCGGTCTCCCGCCGACCATGGTCTACTACGGCGAGGCTGAACTGTTGGTCGGCGAGGCCATCGCGTTCGCGCAGCGAGCGAAAGACGCCGGCGTCGAGGTCAGCCTGCATTCCGTCCCTGAAGGCCAGCACTCGTTCATCCATGGTGCCGGCCGTGTGCCTGAGGTGGACGAGGCCATCGAGCAGATGGGCCGGTGGGTGCGATCCAAGTTGGGTCTCGCCGTCATGGCGGTGGCCTAGTCCCAGCTTGGGCGCGCAGTCCGGACGCGATATGATTGTCAGCTTGTTTGCAGCTTCTTGGGCGTGAGTCGTGTCAGCAGGATGACGATTCGTCAAAGGCAGGCCCAGAGGCAGTTCACAGGGGGAGTGCAACTCGTTGCGCAACCCGTGGGGAGTTCCAGGATATATGTCAAATTTCGATACTCGTCTCAAATGGCACTGATAGGCCCTCTGCCCTGGCGTTCGCCGGCCTGGCTACCCTGACCCATACTCCCAATCCGATGGGCTTTCTGGGAAAACTGCTCAATCGTCCCGCCAACGAACGCGCTTTTGTCCTCATCCCAGTGGGCTATCCAGCAGAAGATACTCTGGTGCCTGCTATCGGCAAGAAAACGCTCGAGCAAGTCATGATCTGCGCCCCAAACCCTTCTGCTACTCAATGGCTCTCCTTCCTCAACTATGAAATCCCTGGGTGAGCCGACGCTGCGCCAATTGAAGATGCCTGGCCATCGCGGTAAACGCAGCCTCAGCATTATGTTGCTGGAGCGCGCTGAGAATCTCCCGGTGCTCCGAGATAGTTTCAATCGCTATACCAGTATGAAAATACAGACGATAGAGATGTAAATGCGCATGGAGTCGCTCCAAAGCATCCTGTAGAAAAGTGTTGCCCGAAGTACGCGCGACGATGCTATGGAAAGCGGCATCTGCAGCAGAGAATTGTCGATATTCTTTGTATGTCTCTCCAATATTTACCGCCTGCATCGCCAGGACCTGCTGTTCCAGCAAAAGCAGATCGACCTCCGAGGTGTTTTGAGCAGCTTTACGCGCTGCGGCAGGTTCAATCAGTAACCGCATCTCGTAAAGCTGCTGGAAAGAAGAAGGATCGAGCAGAGGAGTAGAAGAATAGCCACGTAAAGGCTCTTTCGTCACCAATCCCTCGGCCTCCAGTCGAGCAAGAGCCTCGCGAATAGGCGTCTGCGAGATCTGGAGTTGTCGCGCCAGTTTGTCAATATTGATCCGAACGCCAGGTTGTATTTGCTGATCCATTAATTGAGTTTTAATATACTCATAGACTTCACCCGCCAGCATTTGCCGTGCAGGCAACTTCAACACCAGGCCCTGATCATCCATCAGCTTTTCCCTTTCCATAAATTGTGATTCTCCTTCTTTCACCACGGCTCAGTGCCGTATATCATATAGGATTTCCAGTAGGATACCATTTCTGACCTCGCCTTGTCCAGGTCGTGTTTAAGGATTCGCGGAAGAACCCTCCATCCCAGCGCCCCTTGACAAGAGCAAAACGAGATGGTATTCTTGTAGAAATCCTATACGATATAGGATTTCTACGCGGGCAAGTTCACTGCTTCGGACAGAAGGAGGTCGACAAATGGAAGATTCTGAACTGGTCATGGGAGACCAGAGGCGAGATCGCAAGAGGTCGGTCGGAAGGTTCTCAATAGTCCTCTTTGTTGTGGTAACTTTGCTGATCCTGAGTGGGTGTGGAAATGCAGGTGGAACGGGAGGCATTACCACCTTGAGAGTGCAGTCTAGTCAAGGTGAGGGGGCACAGGCGATTCAGGAAATAGCTATCGGCTTTGAAAAAAGCCACCCGAACGTCAAAATCAGCATTGAGACGCTTGATGACACAACATCTCGCGGACCCAACATCACTGTTCTGAGTTCAGGAAACGCGCCTGACATCGGCTATCTGCAACGCAGTACCGGTGTGTATAGCGTACTCGTGCAGAACAACGAGCTGGCAAGCCTGGATGCGCTTTGGAAGCAACTTAATTTGGCGGGCCAGTACGGTACGCAAACGACGAGCTACTATACCGCCAACAACCATCATTACGCCGTTCTGCTGGACACCTTGCTCATCTGCCCTATTTTCTACAACAAGCAGATTTTTGAGAAGGCGCATGTGAGCGCCCCGGCCAATCACCAGTTCACGAGCATGGATCAATGGTACGCGCTGGTAGATGGACTTCACAAGGCTGGATACCAGGCACTGGGCGTTGGCGGAGCAAGCCCCTATGACCTGGGACACGACCTGGACGCGCTTTTCCCTAGCGCTGTAACCAGGCAGCAGTCAGATGAATATATCACCGATTGGCAGCCAGGCACGCCCGAAACCGTGAAGTATACCGACCCGGGGTTTATCAACACACTGCAAACGTTGATGGACTGGAAGCAGCGAGGGGTATTTGAAGATGGCTTCCTGGGTTTCCAGGTACAACAGGCAGAGGGAGAATTCGCGGCCGGGAAGCTGGCAATGATACAGGGGGGAAGCTATTCGCCGAGCGGGCTCCAGCAGGCTGGAGTCGACTTGAATAACCTTGGATGGTTTATGGCGCCACCGGTGATACCAGGAGTCATGACGCCCTTCGATGTCTACACCGGAGACAGTTTTGTCATCCCGGCGCACGCAAAGCACCAGCAGCTCGCAGCAGAATTTCTCTCCTACCTGATGCAGCCAGATGTGATCAGCACATATGCGGCGGAAAACGGTTCCATTCCTCCCTATAGCGATACCATCTCAGCCAGCGTACTCAAGCGGTACTCACCGCTGGTTCAGGAGATGCTGCAATTGCGGCAGCAGTTTGGGCTGGTAGGCATCTGGGACTCAGATGTGCCAGGCGAGATTGGTCAAAAGACAGAGGTGCCACTTTTGCAAGCCATGCTCTCTGGACAAGCGAATGTCCAACAAACCGCACAAAAGTTTCAAGACGCGCTTGATCATGTGCGCAGCGAACCACCAACTCCACTCGATTAAGGATAAAAATCGGGCGGAAGAACACTCGACCTCACAAGCTCGTTCAGACAGCGGGGTCGAGTGGACTTCTCGCTTTATACTTTCGCCAGGAGTGAGAAGCTGCTTGCTAAATGTCCCAGTCAAAAGGAGAGATATGTTCCATAATGGCTGCAACTGCAAAGAAATTACACCCATCCAACCAGTCCGGGTATCGTCGCGGAGTCCCGACATTGACTCTACGTTTAATGGTACTGCCGGGGCTGGCGATGATCGTACTCTTCATTCTCTATCCCATTGTACGATCAATTATCTTGAGTTTCGATAGCTGGTCCGGCGTGGGACCAGCAACCTTTATTGGTTTACAAAACTATCAAGGCCTGTTCGCTAATCCCGATTTCTGGCTATCTCTGCGTAATAACATTGTCATCTGCATCGTTACCACCCTGTTCTCGATTACGCTAGGAACGGTTTTCGCGGCAGCGATACACGAACGAGTGCCGGGGGCGCGCATATTCAAGGTAGCGTACTTTCTGCCATACATTATTCCGGCCATCATTGTGACTGTCTTCTGGGAGCTGGCCTTCCAACCGACCGGGGGGATCGTCAACACGCTGCTGGGCATCCTGCACCTGGGCTCGAACTACGTCTGGCTGGGATCTCCGACATTAGCCCTTTTTGTGGTCATCTTTGTCAATATCTGGTTCCAGGCCGGTTTTTGCATGATATTCGTACTGGCCGCGATGGACTCCATTCCGCCTGAGATCGAAGACGCCGCCAACCTGGATGGGGTGAACGTCTTTCAGCGCTTTTTCTTCATCCTTTTGCCGATATCGCGTGAAGTCATTGTAACGATAACATTGCTTGAAGTACTCTTTTCGTTCCGCCAATTCACAGTTGTATGGGGTCTTACGCAAGGGGGGCCGGGGGTGGCGACAAGCGTTCTTGACGTTTTGTTGTACAAGCAAGCCTTCATCTTCAGCAACTTCGGGACTGGATCAGCCATAGCGGTCGTGTCAACAGTAATCATAGGACTGCTGGCGGTTGTCTTTATTGCAGTATTCAAGCCAGCGGCAATTACGATAGAGGAGAAATAGGTGTCGATGATTCAGTCTGATACTCGGCCCCACGCGATAACGCAGAATGAGACGAAGCGCCGGCCTCGACGAAGACGCCTGAGATACCATCCTTTGTGGTATGTCGGCTACGCCATACTCATCCTCTGGGCTATTGTGACTATTGGCCCATTTGTCGAGATGGGCCTGCTCTCCTTCAAGTCAAACTTTGGAATCTATGCTGATCCCTTCGGGCTGACGGGGTTCAATCCGGGTAACTATCCGATTGCCTGGAATGGACCATTGGGGCAGGTTGGTTTCGTAACCTATTTTGTCAACACCATTGAAGTAGCGGTGCTGGCGGTACTCCTGGGCGTCGGTTTTGGTACCCTGGCTGGTTATAGTCTGGCACGCAAAGGCGGGCAGCTGAGCAACATCCTCTTCAGAGTGTTCTCGCTGAGTCTGGGCGTCCCAGTTATTGTAGCGGTTATTCCGATCTATGAACTGCTCGAAAGCTGGCAATTGCTCGATACGCAGATCGGAGTTGCGATAGTCTACGCGGCGTTTATTGTGCCCACAGCGACTGTTATCATGCGCTCGTTTTTTGCCGTCTTCCCCAAAGAGATGCTTGAAGCGGCAACACTCGATGGCTGTTCGGAAATCGGCTTACTCTGGCGTATCGTACTACCGCTCTCGAAGGGCGGGCTGGTGGGCGTAATCATTTTAAGCCTGATCTACGTCTGGGGCGAAGTGCAATTCTCAATCGTGCTCTTGAACAGCCCAGAAAGTAAGACCCTGGCTATCGGATTGCTGGGCTTTCAGGGTCAGTTCATCACGAACGAGGGAGCTCTTTTCGCGGGTCTTGCGATGGCCACGCTTCCCATCCTGGTTGCCTATTTGCTGCTTCAGCGCAATATCACCAAAGGGTTGACATTGGGAGCGTTTCATTGAGCACAGACGTGTGCCACGTCTTGCTCTGAAAAACGATATATGATACTGGGACTGGAGAGTGACAGATGTCAAAAGATTCATGGTACGGCTCTCTTGGGCGAAAGCTGCACCTTGATTATCACGAGCCAGCATGGATGACAGGAATTGCTGAAGGCATGACAGAAGAATATGCCCGAAAGCAGGCGCGTATGTTTCGCGAGGCGGGCGTGCAGTCGGTAAGCTTTTTTATGCATGACCATCATGGATATTGCTTTTTCCCCACCGAACGAGGAAGGCCACATCCTCACCTCGCGCGCGATTACGTAAGCACAATGACGGAAGCGCTGCACGCCGAAGGCTTAAAAGCAGTTGGCTACTTCTGTGTCTTCACCAACGTCTTCCTCAAAGACCTGCACCCGGACTGGCTGGTGGTACGCCCTGACGGGGTGCAGCCTTCGGGAGCCTGGTTGCAATACGAAGCTTCGTATGCCTGTCCTTCGTCGCCCTACCTTGAGGAATATGCGCTGCCCTTGCTGCACGAAGCAACGAGTCGCTACGAGCTGGACGGTATCTGGCTCGACGGAGGCGCCTGGCTCAGCAGTGCGCTCTGTACCTGTATCTTTTGTCAGCGGCAATTTCGAGAAGCCACCGGGTTGGACCTGCCTACGAGCAGTCCCCACGCGCCAAAGCATCCCTGGCCGATAACGCCAACGACTAGTTGGAGTTCTGGCACAGCCAGCGAGCAAGAAGGGTGCGGCCCGAAGCAATGGACCACGCGCGACGAAAGTGGCGACGACGAGCGCTGGGTAACATGGCGCATCTGGAGACGTGGACAGGTTCAGCATTACCTCAACGTGGTGTCCGAGACTGTCCATGCCGTTCGACCCACATTGCTGCTCACTGACAACTCGTGTGGCCGGTGGGCAAGTCCCCACGTGGAGACAAGCAATGGACGCTTCGTACGCTGGCTCAGTCCTGACGAGTTAAATCTCGATTTTTTCTCCTGCGATCCCGTGCCTATGGGCGGCAATCATGAGCTTATTCTCAGCAGAGAAGGACGTTACCAGGCAACGATCGGCAGGCCCTTTGACTTCATGAACGAACGCTTTCATCAGTGGGGAGAGTGGCAGCTCCGCTCGACGACCGACTTCAAGCTGGAGTTCGCAACGATCCTCGCGGTCGGCGGCACCTGCAACTTTGCAGACCAGCCGTATCCTGACGGAACCCTGGAGCCTGCAGTCTATGACGCCCTGCGCGAAGGCTACGACTTCGTTCGGGAGCGGGAGCCATTTGTTCTGGGGAGCAAAGTAGTCCCGGATGTAGCTTTACTGGCAAGTGGACCTTCTCAACTCTTCGGCCCTCTGGGCAATGGTCGTGACGCAGGACGGACACTCGGACCCGTTGGGAGCCTGAATAGCACCAGTAGAACAGATCGTGTCGCGGGGGCACATTTACTCCTTGTTGAAGCAGGTGTCCACTGCCTGATCTACGATGAACCGACGCTCCGACGCGAGTTGAGTCAGCAATCCGCAGTCGTTATACCGGAGCAATGCTTACTCGAAGATGCGACAATCGCAGCGCTCGACCAGTACGTACGCGAAGGCGGTCGGCTGCTGGTAACGGGTCGCAGCGGATGGTGGGATGAGCAGTACCGCTGGCAGGGGCAGGGACGGCTGGCGCATATCCTGGGTTTGGAGATGGTAGAGACGCTCCCTTCGCCCATCTCCTATACACGGCTCGCGCCCGAACTGCGTGATCTGCAAGGGCTCCCTGACATGCCATTACAACTGTGGGGTACCGCTGTGCGAGTACAGGCGCGAACCGCCCAGAGCCTGGCGGACCTGATAGGACCACGAGCCGAGGTCTGGCGTGATGGTATCCAGGACGAAGAGCACTGGCAGCACTATACAACATTTGGAGCCTGCCCTCCGGGTCAGGAGAGCGTGGGTCCCGCTATCACCATAAACCATTATGGCAAAGGCATAGCGGGTTTCATCGCGATAGACCCTTTCGCCTCGTATTATCGGGATGGTCACTCGCAGGTGCGAGACATCGTGCAGGGATTACTGAAGCTTGTATTGCCCCCGAAAGAGCGGAAGATCAGCGTTGAAAAGCCGCTACACCTGGAGGTAGCGCTTCAGCACAAAGATGATGTCCTCACTGTTCATCTGCTCAACTATTTCGCGCAGAAGCGCCAGGGAATGCTGGTTCACAACGAGCAGATCCCGCCTGTACGCGAGGTATGTATCCACGTGCGAAGAGATCACATTCCCCACTCGGTAACGTTAGAACCAGGAGGAAAGGCACTTCAATGGTCATACACCGAGCACGTAGTAACTGTATGGATGCCAGAAATCGAGATTCACGCGATGGTTGTCATACGATGAGCGGTTGCACCTTAACAGTGCAATGCTTCAAATAACTCAAGAGCCATAAAGGATAAGGCCAGAATGAAAATAACGCGGGTAGAGGTGTCCCTCTATGATCTTATGCCAGAGCGTCCACGCCAGGACGCAATCCAATCTTTCGTCAAGCAGGAGACCATCCTGGTTGATATCTTTACGGCAGACGGCCTGATGGGAACGGGCTATGCCTATACCATCGGGACGGGGGGCCGTGCTATTCTCGAACTTTTGCGTCATGACCTGCTTCCGTTGCTCGTAGGTGAGGATGCCAGACAGATCGAGGCCATCTGGCAAAAGCTGTTCTGGTTCACGCATGGTACAGTGGTAGGTCCCATTACTAGCCTCGCGCTCGCTGCAGTGGACACAGCCCTGTGGGATCTGCGTGGCAAGGCACTGGGACAGCCACTCTGGTTACTGGCAGGCGGTGCTCAGCCCCACGTGCCCCTCTATGACACAGAGGGAGGCTGGCTGCAATTGCCCACCGAGAAACTTGTCGAAGGAGCCAGGAGGTCAAAAGCCCAGGGCTGGCGAGGCGTAAAGATCAAAGTTGGCAAGCCGGACCCCAGCGAGGACCTGGAGCGTCTCCAAGCGGTTCGTCAAGCCGTGGGGCCATGTATACACCTGATGATAGATGCAAACCAATCGATGACCTATGCTGAGGCCAAACGGCGCGCATACCTGTTTGAAACGATTGATGTGTACTGGTTCGAAGAGCCATTGCCTGCCGAAGACATCACCGGTCACCGTCTCCTGGCAGAATCAACCAGCATCCCGATTGCTGTAGGCGAGAGCCTCTACTCGGCCAGTCACTTCCGCGAGTACCTGGCGATGGGCGCGGCCGGCATCATCCAGGCCGACGCAGCGCGCGTTGGAGGAATTACCCCTTGGTTAAAGATCGCACACCTGGCTGAGACCTTTAATGTCAAGATCGCGCCTCATTTCCTGATGGAGCTACATGTCAGCCTGGCAGCAGCGGTACCTAACGCGCTCTATGTGGAATACATCCCACAACTGCGCATGGTCACGCGGTCAGAGATCGAAGTCAATGACGGAAACGCAGTCGCGCCATCAACGCCCGGCATAGGGATTGACTGGGATAGGGAGGCAATGGAGTCCCTGCGCGTAAAGCCTTGAGAGAGCGGCCTGTCGTTCGGCCGATTCCTTGCCCTGGGAGCGTAGTTGCTCCTCAACGTGCACAATCTCTGTGACTGACATATCTGTACTCTTTCTACCTGACAGGATAGGGCTTTAGCCCGCCGCAAGCCACGGTTCTTTAGACCGTGGTGAGGCGTGTTCTTGGGCTTGAGCCCTTGTAAAACAGAGTACTCTATAGAAGGGTGAGCGTCACTTTTTTGCACCCATGTGGGAGAGGGTTCACGAGTCAGAGGCGCCGTTGATCGTTTGCCCCTGGAGATGCGCGGCTGACGCCGCAGGCGTCCCAACGGTGGGCACGCTGCCAAACCACCCCCTCCAGAGCTTGTAAACCCAAAAAAACCGGGATGCACCTCTCAAGTAACATCCCGGCCCTTTTCCTTATCAATGACCACTGATCAGCGCCTTGTTTTCCGCCACCTCCCCTTTCTCATGGGCCCACCACCACATTCACCAACCTCCCTGGCACATATACCACCTTGCTCACCGCCTGTCCAGCCAGGAAGCGTTGCACCCGCTCACTGGCCAGCGCCAGTTGCCGAATCTCCTCCTCCGAGGCGTCCGACGAAACTTCCAGCCGGTCGCGCACCCGCCCGTTGACCTGCACCACGATGGTCATGAACTCCTGGCGCAGCGCCTCCTCGTCGAAAGAGGGCCACGCGGCGCGGTGAATCGAGCTGGTGTGACCCAGGCTCTCCCACAACTCTTCCGTGATGAAAGGGGCAAACGGGGCCAGCAGCAGCAGCAGCGTGCGCAGTTCCTCCCGAGCAATGGGAACCTGAGCAGGACGCTCCTCCAGCGCGCGCAGGTACTCCATCAGCGCGGCGATGGCGGTGTTATACTTCAACACCGGGATATCCTCGCTGACCCGCTTGATGGTCTGGTGCATTTCGCGCCTGGCCACTCCCTCGGGCGCGGCTTTGGCAGCGTTCGAACCGCGCTGCGTGACCAGTTGCCAGACCCGGTCCAGGAACCGTACACTGCCGGCCAGACCGCGGTCGCTGAAGTCGCCTCCGATCTCATACGATCCCATAAACAGCAGGTAGACGCGAAAGATATCCGCGCCGAAGCTCGCGCTATACTCGTCGGGATTGATGACGTTCCCTTTGGATTTCGAGATCTTCGCTCCGCCCTGCGTGATCATGCCGTGCCCGCGAAAGCGCGTAAAGGGTTCGGTGAAGTCCAGGTACCCCATATCGTGCAGGGCCATCGTGATGAAGCGGGCGTACAGCAGGTGCAGTACGCTGTGCTCCACCCCACCGATGTACATATCGACCGGCAGCCACCTGCGCACCAGCGCGGGATCCCAGGGCCGCGTGTCATCGTCTGACGAGGGATAGCGCAGGTAGTACCAGGCAGAGTCCAGGAAATTGTCGCTCACGTCGGTCTCGCGCCTGGATGGTTCTCCACAGATGGGACAGGCAACTTGTACAAAGCTCTCTAGCGCGGCCAGGGGCGAAGAGCCTGTTCCCATTGGACGCCAGTTTTCGGTCTCCGGCAGCAGCACGGGCAGTTGGTCCTCGGGCACGGGCACCGCGCCATGCGTCGGACAGTAGATGATGGGAATGGGCGGACCCCAGTAGCGCTGGCGACTGATCAACCAGTCGCGCAGGCGATATTTGATCGCGCGTTTGCCGATTCCACGCGCCTCGAACTCTCCAATGATCGCCGCCCGCGCCTCCTGGGAGGTCAGACCCGAGTACGGTCCGGAATCCACCAGCACGCCGGGACGGGTAAAGGCCACTCCCTCATCCACGGATGTCACGTCACCAGCCACCGATTGCACGACAATGCGCACCGGCAGACCCATAGCGCGCGCAAAGGCCAGGTCGGCGCCATCGTGAGCAGGCACGCCCATAATCGCGTCCGTGCCGTGGCCCTCCAGCACGTAGTCCACCACCCAGATCGGCACGCGCTCGCCGCTCAGAGGATGCAGCGCGTACGCTCCGGTAAACACGCCCGTCATGGGCGCCTCGTCCCCTGGATTCTTCGCGAATGGTTGATTCACGGTCTCCTGGTAGGCCAGAACCGCCTCGTGGTGCGTCTCACCGGTAATCACCGCAATCAAGGGATGGCGCGGGGTCAGCGCCACAAACGTCATGCCCATGATGGTATCAGGACGCGTGGTATAGACCTGAACGCGCTCCGCTGGCCAGTTTTCGATGGACATGGAGAACTCCAGCCCCTCGGAGCGCCCGATCCAGTTGCGCTGCGCGGTTTTGACCCGCTCGTCCCAATCCAGCACATCCAGGTTTTTCAGTAGTTGCTGCGCGTAGTTCGTGATCTTCAGAAACCACTGCGACAGCCAGCGGCGCTCAACCACGGAGCCGCAGCGTTCGCAGTGGCCACCAATCACCTGCTCATCGGCCAGCACCGTCAGGTCATGGGGACACCAGTTCACGGGAGCGGCTTTGCGTTCCGCCAGGCCGTGCTTGAACAACTGCACAAAAATCCACTGTGTCCAGCGATAATAGCGCGGGTCGGTGGACTGCACCTCGTGCGACCAGTCGAAGCGATTGCCGATGCGCTTCAACTGCTCCTCGCGGAATCGCGCCACGTTGCGCGCGGTCAGGATGAACGGATGAATGTTTCTTTTCAGCGCGAAGTTCTCGCTATGAATGCCAAAGGCGTCAAACCCCATCGGCTCAAACACATCAGAGCCGTTCATAGCTCGCCAGCGCCCATGGATATCCGAGCCGACGAAGGCATACATATTGCCAACGTGCAGGCCCTCCGCCGAGGGATACGGAAACATCATCAGGTTATAGAACGGGTTGTGTGCCGTGTAGGGATCCACCTCGTACAGCTTTTCTTCCTCCCAGCGCTTGCGCCATTTCGCCTCGATAGCCCGAAAGTCATAGCGCGGTGGGCGTACATGAGGCACATGAGACGGTTCGTTTTTCAGTTCGGTCATACGGTCCTCCTTGTCGCGATACAGAGTAGCCGGGCGCCGTTGCCGCGGCGGATGTTGCGGAGGACCAAAAAGAACGCCCTCCGCCCTGACAAGGGCGAAAGGACGCGGAAAAGCGCTTTCGCGGTACCACCTTGTTTTGCCGCGCGCTCACGAGAGCGGCCTTGTCGAGTGCCAACACACCCGCACTCTGTAACGGGAGTTCCCGGCGCAGGCTACGCAGGCTCTCGCGCCACTGTAGGCCGAGAACCGTCTCACCCACGCAGCTCGCAAGGGAGCTTCGGAGGATTTACGCCACCGGCTTACACCACCCGCCGGCTCTCTGCGCGCGCAAACGCTCGTACTTTCCTCGCGTCAAGGCTGTTTCGTGATCATCAAAAATTCTTGTATGATAGAAAGAGTACCTGAGAGGTTGCGATTTGTCAAGCACTCGAATAACACCGCTCAACAACTCGGAGTGCGGTTGCGAGCAAGGGATTGTGGGTTGTCTTCACTGGATCAGCAGGAAGTATGCTCAGCCACGCGCACTTCAACCTTTCCCTTTCTCCTCATCGCTGCCCTCAGATGGTGAGCAGCTCATCCCAGCGCTTGGTAAAGCGCAGCGAGCGCCAGTCCTGTCGCATCCGCCAGGCATGCGTAAGACCCTGGACGGCGAAGACCAGCGTCCCGCGTCCGAAAATGGCATTGAGTGCGTCCACAATGGCCATGAACCGCGCCTCTATAGAACGCATGTTTGACAATTTCAAATCAGTCTGGTATGCTCTCAGAGAGATACGATATATTTTGCGAGAGGAGGTACTGAACATGGCAAAAGCCACGAAAACCATCAGGCAGGCGTTACACTATCCGCCGCAGTATGCTGCCTACTTCGCGGCAAACCAGGTCCTCTTCAATCGCGTCGTGGCCTTTTATTTTGAAGTCATCCAGGCACACGAAGGTCTTCTTGCCCTCAAAAATAAGGAGGCCCTCACGGCCCTGGAGAAACTCACGCATACAACAGAGTCCAATCCCCATCCGATCATGCCACTCACCGATCTCGCGCCAGATATCCCTGCTATGTTCCGACGCGCCGCCATCAATGCCGCGCTCGGCTCGGCTCGCTCCTTCTTCTCCTCGCTCAAAAAATGGCGAGCACGTAAGGAGCAACACGAAGCCAAACAAACGAAGAAGGGCAAGCGTAGGCCGTGGAGGCGAGCGGCCGCCAGTCCCGCCCCGATCATGGAATAAGTCAGCTCCTTTCTACGCAAGCCTTTGGCGCGAGCGTTGTACCCATTCTATCATGCTCAAGGTCTGGACCGGCTCGTGCTGGTCCTGGCTCAAACTACACACGCTCGGTCGCGATCTCCCTGCTGGTGATCTGATGGGCAGTCCGCAACTCGTGCGCAAGGGAGATCGCTGGTGGTTGCATACCCCTCTCGAAAAGACCTTCGAGGCGCCCGCCAAAGTCAGAGAGCAACTCACCGCCGCCGAGACACGGATCTGCGCGGTTGATCTCAATCTCGATCAGCACTTAGCTGTGTGCAGCGTCCAGAGCGCCCGCGGCACCCGCCTTTCTACTTCCTTCATTGGGAATGGCACAGCGGTAGCGGGCACAAGGCGCGCAACTGCTTGGACGTATTGCGCGCAACCGATCTCAGACTGGCATCCTTGCCGAGAACGAACAGGACAATGCCGACCTCTGGGCCAAAATCAGGCACGTTGACGAACAGATCGCGCACCTGGTGAGCAGCCGCATTGTCCAGTTCGCCACCAAGCACGAGGCGAGTATTCTCGTCTTCGAGCAGTCTTGCCAACCTGCGACCAGAGCAGGGCACGTATTCGCGTCGGGGCAATACGAAACGGGCCTACTGGATGAAGGGCCGCATTTTCCGCTACGCAAAGTACAAGGCGTGGAATGCAGGCGGTATCATCACGGCCCGTGTGAATCCGCGCAATACGAGTCGGGAATGCCATCGTTGTCATGGCCTGGTCGTGCGCTACAACCAGGGACAACCAAAGGCGGGCTATACTGCCGGCGCCGCCCTCTGCTTCTGCCCACAGTGCCAGATGCGCGATCATGCCGACCGCAATGCCAGCCTGAGAGTCGGACAACGCTTGATCGAGCGTACGCAAGCACCTTTGAAGGAAAAGCCTCATGCTCGTTCGCAACGTGCGACGAGGGAGTCGAAAGACTCAGGTGTTGGGATCTCCCAGGATGCCAAACGCCAGATGGGACCATCTATCCCTGCGGCCAGGCGTGGAGATCATGCCAACGGGCATGGCACCGCCCAGAGAGGAAGGCGCCGGATGGGCGCGCCCCTCTCAGATATTGCGTCCCAACTACGGATTCACTTTGAGTAGTGGCTACGCCACCTGTCTCACGAATCCGACTACGGCACAGTGTCAGAAGCTGCTCGGCTTTAGCCGACGCGGAGTGTCACAGTGGATGTCAGCGTTGAGATATACTATCCTGAGCAAGAGATGTTTCCTCATTAAATTACATACAGGAGATGAGTTGAGTAACGAGAGCGAGGCAAGAGCCAATTCGAGAACAACAAGGCAACCACGGATATGCCGAGTCATTGCAGACCATCAGGCCCTCTCTCCAGATCCGCTCTCGCTGAGGGCTGGTGAAACTCTCGAAATCAGCGAGAAAGTTGAGTACTGGAACGGTAACCCCGACTGGATGTGGATCTGGTGTACCGACCAGCGAGGGAAAAGCGGCTGGGTCCCCAAAAATGTGATCGACTTTCACGCCAACGGCACGATTGGAATCGCCAGGTACGATTATGCAGCAACGGAACTTACTGTAGCTGTTGGGGATGAACTGGTTGTCGAGCGAGAAGAAAGCGGGTGGCTCTGGTGTACTGATCAACGGGGGAAAAGTGGATGGATACCAGCAGCCCATGTCACCGAAAGCTGAAGTCCATAACCGCGTTCTCACCTCCTGTTATTCAGGGGCGAGAATCTGGTCGAAAAAGCCCTAAAGGCTTCGCCAACAACGCATACCCCAGCAACACTCCCCCACACTCTGCACCGATGAAAACGGCAGCGACCATTGCCCATCTCCCGAGCTGAGGTGGGCCTCCCTCACCGCTCATTGCTGAGAGAAGTAGGGCGATCCCCATGAAAACCCCGAGCAAGAGAGCTATCCTCCAGGGATGCTTTCGTGGGGTAAGCCAGCGTAAGACTGATCGCACCAGGGACAGGGTAAGCAGCTTTTCCAACACGCTATCAAGCGCAAGCGAGGGGTCCGAGGGGTCGGTGTGCGCTTTTTCCCACTGATACGCTGCCACCAGATCATCGATGACATCCTCGAAAGGCGTGTCCAGGGATGGAGCAGTGGCCGTGCCCAGTGCCCACACCAGTCCAAACAAGAAGATTGCACCAACAGCAATCGTCAAGAGTTCTCCCGCAATACTCTGACGCAACTCTTCTGGATAGAGAGCAAGGATGAGAAGACCTGCGAGAGAAAAAGCGCTTGCTTTTGTCCACCTCTGCAAGGGAGAGCGCAACGGGAGCAGGCGAGTGACGCGGGAAATAGACCAGAGTACCAACGCCGTGAGGAGAACCATTCCCCCGAGCAATGCGGCCAACAGATATCCCGCCGACACTCCTAGCCATAGCGAAGGATGACGGATCATGGCGATCATATCCGCACCCAACGTCACCGCCACGGATACACACGAGAAATAGGCTGCTCGTGCAAACAGCACCTGCTGACGGTCTCGCGTCTTCTCAGATTGATATGGGCGAAAAGCGCGTAGCACTGCAAGCAGTGAGAGAAACGGTGCCAGTTGTATCCCAAACGACCCCACGGCATCATAGGGATCTTCTGCAAAAGCATTCACCAGCGACAAAGCTGGAGCGTGTTTACAGATCTCGAAGAAAGGGAAGAGCAAGATTGCCAACCCAAAGGTGAGCAAAGCAGAAACTTTCAAGGATCTCGGCATGATTCCTTACCCCCTCATACTCTTGCTGCATCAGTGCGCCTACTGAACCCAGTATGCTCGAAAATGCTCTCCGTTTCTATGCCTTAGAGTTGGGGAAGTTTGCACTTGAGTGCTAGCTTGATATGGATGGCGAATTCAAGAAGTGCGCTTGAACTCTGAGGGAGAAAGTTCAGAACGACGCTCAGTTTACCCTGGCCTTCTTTTCGCGTAAGGTCATGCCAAACGAGGGTTTTCCATAAATGAGCGTCCCAATAAATATTTCGCGAATTAACGAGTCGAAGAGATCGTAAGTCTGGTCGAGTTCCCAACGGTCTAGTAGGGTAAGGCCAGAGTCATCAGTTGTCTATTGTGCCAAGTCAGCTACGTGCCCAGGTAGCCCATTTATTCTGCTCGTCTGCCTTTCACTCATAACTGCGATAAAGTACTTATCGTTTCACTCTTGCAAAGGCGCTGACCACACCTTCGACAAAGGTTGCGACGAAGACACCATCTTCATCGGCGTGGTCAGGATTGAACTCGGTGATGGTGAGCCCCACGCACTTGGGACTGGAGACGAACACTTCCAGACAGGCCATGGCTTCCTGGAACGTGAGCACGGCATTGGGTTGCGGAAAGTCGGCGATGGGAAAGTCGAGGAAGTCGATGACATCCACATCGAAATGCACCAGGAAGCGCTCGGCACGTTTTTCCATTTCGGCCACGGCCTCCACAGCAGCGTCACGAGCGCGGCCTATGATGTGGTCTGCGACGTATCCATGGAGTGATCGTCGAACGAACACGGTTTGCTCCCACGCGGTCAGTTCACCTGGCACATACGCGAAGAAAATGACATTGTCATCAGTGAGCAGCGGAAACCGGGGTCCGATATGACTCAGTTCTTCGACCGCTCCTGCTTCGCCAAGCATATGTGCCATGCCCATCCAGTCTAGAAATCCACCCGTCACACTCGCAGGAATATTGAGGTCGGTATTCGCGTCAAAGTAAAGCAAACCAAGGTCCTCTCCGTGACGCAACGCACCGGACAAGACGCCCAGTTCAATCGTGCAATCCCCACCAAGCACCAGAAGGGTCTCGCGGCCCTGCAGAGCGAGATCAACCTGCTCTGCCACATGGGTAGCAACTTCGAGCACGGTCGTGACGTTCTGTTGTCTCCGATGGGCTTTGTCGGGCCGAAAGCGGACACGCGGCAGATCCCCATGATCGACCAGACGGATCCCCGCCGCTTCCAGGTGTTCAACCAGTCCAGCGTGGCGTAGGTACTGAGGAGCTTTTTCTTGTCCAGGTGCATGGGCTCCTGCACTGGATGGGACGCCAATGAGTCCAAGAGTTCGTGTCATCTTCATCTCCTCCCTGGTAAACGCGCTTTCCTTGCATGAGTTTGTTCGCTGTCATTTGCCAGGTTGATACGCTGCGCGACCAGTTGATCTTCAACAGCATCTTCAACTCATCGCCCAACTTATAGCTTGTCGATCTGTAAGCGTGAAAAGGTGACTTCAGAGTCTTTTTCTTCCACACAGAGGCCAACCTCAACGTGGGCGAATGCGCGGGTTGAAGAATCGGTGTACGTTCCGACTGGGTACCCATTGATAAAGTAGGTGAAGGTGTTACCCGTGGCCTCAACGCTCAGGAGGGTGTTGCTTTGCCCAATAGTTGTGCTGAGTGCTGACACAGAATCGTCTGGAAGCGATTGACATTGCTTATTGCAGCGCCAGAACGCGAACTGCCCACCATACAATGCCGAGACATCGAAAAGATAGAAGTATGATTGGTCTGCGGCACGCAAAACGACGCCATAGAAGTCTACTTGGGTGCTTGCCACTTCGGAAGCGGTCACTTGCAGGTGGAAATTGGTAAACTGATCACTGGTATACCATGTGACTGCCATAGTCTGCGAGGATGTGTTCTGGATGTGGTATCGTCCAAGCTTGTCAAAGAAGTAGCTACTATCGTTGCTACTGGGCAGCCACCCATCTTCATCATCGAACAGGTTATATGTTTTCTGGACTGTGGATGTTGGCTGTACATGTGCAGGAGAAGGAGCTTTTGCAGTGGAGCTTCTGATGAGGGCAGCCGATACGGAAGCAGCGAGTATCAGCAGCAGAAAAATCAAGGCAATCGCAACTTGTGAGAACTTAAAGGGGCGCTCCCAGACGGCTTTTATTCGAACAGCAGGCTCTAAGGGAGGTGCAGCTTTCCCGCCCTTACCAAGGGGATCGCCCTGAGTGCGGTGATTGCTGTAAGCGATTTGATCGATGGTATTGGTATTGGCAACTGCCTCAGCAAAAGCATCACTGAATTCACCGGCGGTCTGATAGCGCTGCTCTGGCTCTTTGGAGAGGGCTTTACCAATAACAAGATCGATTTGCGATGTAACATCGGCACGAATGGTACCAAGTAACGGCGGCGGTTCAGAGACGTGTAAAAGGGCCAGAGCAAGGGCAGAATCGGCCCGAAATGCCGGACGGCCAGCCAGGAGAAAGAAAAGAGTGACGGCCAGCGAATAGATATCCGAGCGACTATCAAGTGGCTTCATGAGAGCCTGTTCAGGCGAGAGAAAGTCAGGAGTGCCCATCAGCGCCTCACCTGATCTCAGGGGGAGCGCGTCATCGGCTTTAAGGCGCACAATGCCAAAATCTGTTAACAAGGCCTGCCCCTCACCATCCAGCAGGATATTGGCGGGCTTGACATCACAATGCACGCAGCCATTTGTATGAGCGTAATCCAGCGCAGAGGCGATCTGTTCGAGATACTGTTGCGCTGCACTTAATGATAGGGGGCCATCGTGCGCGACATAGTCTGATAAGGTTCCACCAGGCATGTAGGGCATAACGATGTATGGCAATCCCTCATGTTGGCCGTAGGAATAGATGGAGAGAATATGCGGGTGGTCCAATTGACTGGCAGCCTTCGCCTCGCGGAGGAAGCGGCGATGAAAGTTTTTCTGCGCCTCTACGTCCATAGTGGAACGCGGCAGAAAAATCTTTACGGCAACTTTTTCCCCCGACGAAAGTGACTGGGCAAGGAATACCCCACTAGAGCCACCATAGCCTAGCAAGTATTCGAGGAGGCAGTCGCCGACCTCTTTTCCGGTAAAATCCTCCCTGTTTGTAGGCATGCCAAAGTTCCTCTCAAGCCCTCCTTAATAGAGAGCAAGTGCGATACCTGGGACACAGCGAAACGAGTTAGTATAGGAAGAACCCTTTTAATTTTAGCAAGATCCCAGGACGAGTGTCAATACTTGGGCCAGTATACGAACAACGCTACTAGAACTACTATCCTCTCTCACACACCGTTTGATGATTGCGACGACTACTACAATGCCAACAAACGCCAGTCGAACACCGTGGCCATGAAATGGTCTCGTAATCTACTCTACCTTTCTAGAAGGTCTGGATTGTGACGCCGGTCGTATCGCCCCGCATGGTGACCGCAGCGCTTCCCGTGTGAGCACCACCGCTGCCGGTCCCACTGGCGGAAAGCGTATAGCTGCCAAGCGCGACGTTCGCGAAGGAGTAATTGCCTGCTGCATCAGCAGTGGCGGTGGCAACGGTAGTAGTGCCACTCATCAATGTCACTGTAGCTCCTGGCAGTGGCTGCGAGGTCGTGCAAGCGGGCGCAGGGCCTGAGCACACCACGACGGACCCGCTCACGGTAAAGCCTGTCACCGTGAGCGTCACCATGAACTGCTGCGGGCTCCCCTGGGCGGGCGCACCGGAAGCATCGGTGGCGGAGATGCTCACCGTCGTTTGATAGGTCCCGGCTGACAGCCCGGCAATCGTGACGGCGACAGCGATACTCCCAGCTTGACCCGTACCCATAATGCTATTCGTCTTTGTCACCGTAAGCCAATTGGCCACTGACGACACCTTGGTACTCCATGTCACCGGCCAGGTACACGCCCCTACTCCCATAAACATGACCGTTTGCGGTGTAGGATTTGCCGCTCCCTGGACAGCGCTGAAAGAGCGCGCGCTCGCTGATGGTTGGGTAATGGCGCAGGGAGGTTGTATCACCAGGTTCACGGTGACGGTCTGTGGACTCCCTGGCGCGAGGTTCCCGCTCGCGTCGAGTCCATTGAGCGCAAACTGGCTCGTATAGGTCCCCGGAGTTAATTTAGATGTAGTGACATTGATGGTCACCTGCCCCGTTTGCCCTGGGGCAATTGTACCCCCTGTCGGCACAGCGCCCAACCAGCTATTTCCATATAGAGTGATACTCGTGCTCCACTTGAGTGGACTCCCCCCATTATTGGTGATGGTTACCACCTGGCCGGTGGGATTGGGCAGCCCCTGTGTGTTGCTAAAATTGAGGCTGAGCGGTGAGACGCCCATGACAGGCTCAGCCGGTGACGGCGGAGGCTGGACCACTAGCATGACGACGACGGTTTGCGTGCTCATCCCGGCGACAAACGAGAGCTGGCCGTAATAGGTGTTCGGCGACAGGCCGGCGGTATTGACGCTGACAGACACCACGGCGCTGGTGGTGCCCTTCAACTGTCCACTGGCGGGGGTGACCGCTACCCAGGAGGGCGTGCCAGCGAGCTTCCAGGCGATGGCCGCCCCGGCGCAACTGACCGTGGCATTCAGGCTCAGGGCCTGGGTGCCCAGATTGTTCTGGCCCTGCACAGCGGTGAACGACAGGATGCCCGAGTTGGTCACGATGCCACAGTGCGGGAGCACCGTCAGGGAGACGTTGACCGCTTGCGAACTGTCGATTGCCCCAGGAGCAGTGAACAGCAGCGTGCCCGTATACGCGCCGGGCAGGATGCTCTGGCTACTCACAGAGACCTGGATCGCAGCGGTGGCGCCAGGAGCGACCACTCCCGACAGCGGAGAAGCGCTCAACCAGTTGCCAGCAGGCCCGATCGCCTGGTTCTGGTTGGCTAGTGACCAGGAGAACGGGCGCGTCCCGGGATTGCTGATGGTCAGCGTTTGTGTAGATGGGGTAGGCTGGCCATCGTTGGTGCTAAACGACAGCAGGGCTGGCGACAAGGCCAGCACCGGCCCGGGAGGCAACGGCAGCACGCTCATGTCCACTTCCACGTGCTGGATCGGGCTGATATTCGACGAGATGGCCAGATCGCCCTTATAATCAGCTGGCTTGAGTCCCACGCGTTGCACGGCGATCGAGATGGTCTGACCGGCGCTGAAGGTGCCCTGGCTAGGGGAGACCAGCAGCCACGCTTGCTTGCTGCTGGCCGACCACATGATGGAACCGCCGCCGCTATTCAACAACTTGAAAGGACGAATCGTATTCGCGCCGACCACCGCAGCGCCTAAATCGAGAGGGGTGGTTGCTAGTTGCAAGTGCGGTGGAGGCGTCGGGCCTCTCCCAGTGATCAGGAGCGTAGCGCTGGCGGTATGGCGCGTTGTGAGATCTTCCGCCACAATCAGGTGGAAACCCGTCTCCCAATCGCTATCGATGTGGACAGCCACGTTTGCCGAACCCGCCGGGTCGACACGGATGATGGAGGAGCCCCCAACGATAGCCATAGGTTCCTGAATATCGTGCGTCAAGGCGATGCTGGTCGAGGGCGTAAAGTTTTTGAGAGCTAACCGGATGGTGGTGGTACCAATAGTTGCAACATTTGGGGAAAGCGTCAGTGTTGGCAGGCCCCCCTGCGTGTTATTTGTATGGTTGTAATCACCTGTTGATAGGAGCCAGGGTCTCGAGAGGAGTAGAGGAGTCCCAAGTAGCACCGCGATAATTACGGCGGCAGCGAGCAGTGCCATCAAGCGAAAGCGTCGCTTATCGCGGCGAGGCTTTCCTGCAGGGGATATAGCCTGGTGCGGAGATGAATCGAGCACGCCTATTTGAGGTAGAGATATATCCCCATCGAGAGAGGACCACTGGTCTGCCTGCACCAGGCGTTCTCGCACCCGTGCAATGATCTGCGCTTGCTCAGCCGGTGGAACCATAACAGGTCTGCTATAGACACGCTGCAGGAAGGTTATCAGTTCCTCGTGCTGTGGTTCTTGCTCTTCTGGGAGTATATCATCAAACGGTTTCACCGCTGTTCTCCCCTTTCTAGCTGATCATAGATCGTACGCAACTGGCGCACGGTACGCACAAACAATTGGCGTACCGTTCCCTCGGGTTTCTCGAGAACAGCCGCAATTTCGGCAAAGCGCAGACCATTTCGATACCGTAACCTGACGAGCTCGCGTTGAAGCGCGGTGAGTCGTGCAATCGATTGATAGAGGCGCTCATAGTTCTCCTGCTGCTCTGTGTATTGTTCTGGTGTCAACGCGTCATCTTCCATCTCTAAGGCCTGCTCTATCGGCAGCAAGTTCAGCAGGGCAATGTGGCGATAGCGGTCAATCACTTTATTCCGGGCAACCCGTCGCAACCATGCCAGTTGCCGCCCAGCAGGGAGATTCGAGAGTGTTTCGTCTTGAAGGGCAGCGAGAAAAACTTCCAGCAGCAGGTCTTCGGCATCCTGCTTATTCGACACCTGTTGACATAAATACTGAAAGATGGTGACAGCAAAACGATCGTAGAGCGCGCCGTCCACTTCATGCTGAGCGTTCTCCGTATTCAATCGTTGCATACACTTTCCTACTCAAAAAACTACTCTCATATATGAGGTCGTATGGATGAGAAGATTGTGACAGGTGTGGACCACAAATTTTGCGGTGCGCCTGAAAACTCATTCAGGAAGAGGATCGGGGGCGAAATCTGGCTCGTCTATCAGGAATGAAAGGTGAGGAAGCTCGTTTGTCCACCGGAAATGCGGCGCGAGTGCTGCTGGGTTTAGCCATGCAGGGGAAGCGCCGCACCCTGGTGATACGTATAGCCATCTCCGTGTTGCAAACTTCGACAACAGCGAACCGGAATACCTTTGACTCGTCCATGTCTGGTTTGCACATCAAAAATGCCCCGTGTGCGCACCAGGACGCGTCCAACATGGACCCCTTTCGCCTTAAGATGCGGCGGACACACCGCTCTAACCAGATCTCCGGTGCGAAATCCTCGCACCCGGCTCGGCCCTTTAGGTTTGCCTCGCGGGAATCCGTGGTCATCCACATTGACCATCTGTCGCGCCTGTCGGCCCTTGGCCTCGATCAACCAGGGACGGACGTGTCTGATGCGCAGGCGTTCCGGCGTCGAGACGCCAACGGCTGCCGCGTCGATCCAGTGGGTTTTGGGGAGTGCCAGCCTGGTTCTATTCCAGCGAGTTCGCCCCCCAGTACCAACCTCGACCGGGATGCCTGTTCTCTGCAGTTCCTGATACACCCTCCAGCGCGTGCTGTTTACCGCTGCCGCGTCAGCAAGCGGTGTTTTGATCTGCATCTGGATCTGCGCCAACAGCTCTGGCCGGTCGGCGAGAAACGCCTCAATGGGTTGATCGGCTTTGGCCTCGTTGCACGCCCGACAGGCGATCACCAAATTGCTGACCCGATTACCTCCCCCTTTGGAGCGTGGATGGACATGATCAATTTCGAGTCTGGTTGCGCTCGCGGAGCAGTAAGCACACTGATGCTGCCACTTGACCAACAAATACTCCTTAATCTCTGCTTCAAACAAGGTCCCTTTTTGATACCCTTGGCCATGGATCTCCGGGTTTTGCAGCGCCGCCGTGTCAAAGCGAACCAACTCTTGAGAGAGTGCGCCCACCGGACACCAGCGCGAGAGACGCTTTACCCAGGTGAGCAGGTGTAACACCCGGCTGAGTAATGACGGGGAAAGCCACCCTGTGGGGCGTCGTCGATTGGCAAACCGTCTCGGGCGATATCTAGTATGGTGCTGCCGCCGAGCATGGCGTACCGTGCGACGTTTGGTGAGCGCCTCGCGAATCTCTTGGCTACGGTGCGTCAGTTCCGCCGCCCAGATCACCTCGCCGGTACAATCGTTGACCACGGCGATCCCACTCGTTTTTGCACCGGGATCGAGTTTGACCCGTAGCGGCTCAACCACCGCCGCTGGACGCGCCTCCTTGAGGATCAGCACCAGCGGAAACCGCCGCAGGATTGCGGCCTTGCGGCTTTTAAGCAGCATGCGAGCACGCGCAGGGGTACACGGCATGAGTGGTCTGCGCTCTTGATCAACAACCAAAATCCGTGACATACTCGAATCCTTTCTTTTCTCCCTTACGGGACCCTCGCTAATGAGGGATCGCTGCCCGGTTGCCCAGGCAGGTCAAGTTTTCCTCGCTCTTGTTGGCTGGCGGCCATCTCCCGGATGCACTGGCTCTGCTTCCCCGTGTGCCTGTTTAACATCTTGGTTGGAGAGCTTGAAACTGGAAAAGCCATTTCAAGGTTCGAACTTGGGCTACTTCCAGCCAACGGTTCCTGCCTCAGAGAGACAGGGAGCTGCTCAGCATTGGGACTTGCATAAGCAAGCCCCGCGCCTTTCAGCGCTGGGGTCGCTGACTGCGAACGGACCGCTACACCAGATGGGTGGTCCCCATCTTGTACACGTGTTCTACTCTACACCGCAAGGCTCGCTTTGTCAAGGTACTGGATACATCATCCTATAGCCAGGCTTTTGGGGGACAGCTGCGCGTGCTGTAAGCCGATGCTCAATAATCGAGTCACTACAGGATAGAGGGATTTTCCAAACGCGTCTATTTTGTAACAGTTTCGCCATACTTTCACAACAGCTCATGATTAGACTTGAGGTAAAGCAGGATAGAAAGGATGTGATCAAATGAGCCAGTTTTACGGGTATGGACAGGAACATACGAGTCAGAATCAATGCGCAGACGCAAAGGTGGACACACTCCAGGGCAGCGATGGTCAGCAGCCTGAGTACCAGCGGCCCCAGGAATCTGTGTACAGTCATGGCCAGCAGTACGAGGCGCCAATGCCGGGTCTTCATTATGTTGATCCTGGCTCTTACGAGATAGGCAGCAGATTCGCGGCGTTCCTCAGCTATACATCTTTCTGGCTGACAGGTCTGCTTTTTCTGCTCTTCGAGAATAGAAATCGCTTTGTGCGCTTTCACGCGCTGCAGTCCCTGCTCTTCTTTGGTGGGGTCAATGTGTTGTATATCTTGCTCATCAGTATCATGGTGAATGGAATACCATTCCTGGTGGGACCAGCTCTCTTCGCGTTCGTGTTACTCAACATAATAGCGTTCGTGGCCTGGATCGTAGGCATGGTAGGTGCTATAAGGGGAAGATATGTGAAGCTGCCGTTTGTCGGTGACCTTGCCGAGAGGGTTGTGAATAGGGATGTGAGAGTGAAGTGAGAAAGGGTTATTCTTCCCACTATTTGCCACTCTTGTGAAACGCCAGCGCGTTGCGGTAAACTTCGACGTAGCGCATGGCCGAGGCCTGCCAGGAATGATCGGCAGCCATACCACGTCGTTGCAGGGTGCGCCAGAGGTCCTTGAAACGAAAGAGTTCCAGGGCACGCACAATGGCGGCGAATAGCTCCCACGGATCATAGTTGGTG